>Ga0308163_10001201_pt1 | contig 30645 bp, 42 predicted proteins | sample PhyTR1_FD_201037 | JGI IMG/M metagenome (GOLD analysis project Ga0308163, IMG submission 201037) | Phyllosphere microbial communities from UC Gill Tract Community Farm, Albany, California, United States - DLSLT.R1 | ecosystem: Host-associated > Plants > Phyllosphere > Unclassified | place: USA... | reverse complement strand
TACCCATGGACGACTATCCTGTGCGTTGATTCTCCATTGCCAGGATAACGCCGTGCCCGCCTCTGAGTTCACCTTCTTATTCCACGATTATGATAACCATTCAGTAACATCATGATTTTAATGGATTTGAATTAAGATCGGTTTTATTTGGTACTCAGTTTGGTACGCAACGCTATTTTTGCTCACTTGCTAAATCGTTGGCCTGCTCTCCTCATGCATATGCAGAACTTCAAAAGTTACGATGCCCACAACCACTACATCATCCAGCGCATCCCCTTCAATGGTTTCACCATCGCGACACACGATGTGACGATTGCTCATCCTTCCGATCTGAAACGTTCCCCATGCCTCAAAGTAAATAACATCGCCCTCTTTCGGCCTCACGGATTTATCGACCAGAACCATGCCATCCAGGGTAGGGATAAAAAGCGTCGCTGCAGGGCGCAGCACCATTAATGCGTTAAGGTCGAGCCGACTCTCGACGTAATCCTGCGCCGGTGAGGGAAAGCCCATTAGCGAACCCTTCCCATGTTGCGGATCATGAATGTGCGGCGCTCACCCTCTTCGGTTGAGATGTCCTTGAAGTCGCACTGCTGCTCCTCAATCCAGTGATTGGCCTGTTTTAGCGTCCAGATGTGATTATGCGCCGCAAGCTCTTCAAGGAACGCTGCTGTGGTTATAGTGCGCCGTCCTGCCGCATCAAGCGTGATGGCTGCGTTAAATGATGGATTGATATCGCTTTGGTGTGGCATGACAAACCCTCCGATTGATACTGTATATAAATACAGTAATATCGATCGGTAGGATCGATCAAGTCGATTGATGGGGGTTTTTGCGAAGGGATTGGCGCGGAAGGAAATTTAGATGGGCGGACAATGGCGCCCGGCTGGTGTCAGCGTTCAAGCAGATGCAGGGATGGGATCTTGATATGATTCTAGGGGGATTTCTTATGATTGATGATTCTGTATAGTAAGAGAAGTTTCATAATCGCATTTCTTAGAAAATTTAGGCTTTTGATTTATTTTATTGAGCGGATTGATAATTATGGAAAGATTGAAGGGGTTGGATGGGCTGAGGGGTTTTCTTGCTATATCAGTAGCGCTAACACATGCATATAGCCATTTCACTGGATGGGGTAACGGATTTAATATTTTCCGCTACTCCACTTTTGCCGTAGATGTTTTTTTTATCTTGTCTGGAATTGTTCTTTACTACAACTACAGAGATAAACTAGCGCTATCGTTTAATTCAATATTTAACTTTTTAAAGCACAGGATTTTCCGGCTCTATCCTCTTTATGTATTATCTCTAATTTTTGTACCTATTTCCTTATATATATCTAATGGTACTTTTTTTCCTGACTGGATTGGTGAGTACAGAATAAGATCTTTTGCTGGAGATCTAACATTGCTAAATAATCTTGGTGGTTTTAAGCCTTACCTTAATCAGCCTACATGGTCAATATCGTCAGAGCTATATATTGCCTCCTTGGTGGTCTTATTAAGTTGCTTAAACATCTCTTTTGCATTGTTTTTTGCTGTTCTTTCTGTAGTGGGATTCTACTATACTGGATTGAAAACAAGTGATGTTACTCAAAGTTATCATTTAATTTCTGGCGGCATGTTGCGCTGTATGTTTGGAGTTTCATTAGGAATTCTATCATTCAGGGCTGTAGAGTTACTTTCCCTAAAAGGGTTGCTTAATGATAAAATTTTAAATTTTATCTCCTTCATTAGTGTGTCAGCAATATTCTTGATAATGATTGGGGTTAAGATCTTCAGTTTTGAATACTTCATTGCCTGCGCAATAGTTTCAGTTGGAGTATGTTCTTTATCCAGAACAAATGGTGAGTTAATGGCATTCTTTGAAAGTGATTGGGTGAAAACTGCTGGCGAAAGGTCTTATTCAATATACATAATTCACACTCCATTGATTTACTTTATGCTTACATTTAAATCGAGCAATCAGAACTTAAACATAGCCATAGCAACCATATCAGTTGCCATGGTCTACTGGATTTCAAAATACACATATAAATTCATTGAGAAACCATTTATACGGTTCTCAAAGAAATCATTATAAATCAGTTTGGAATATCAGGCCATTTAATGTCGGGTGCTTCTTCGGTATTGATGGCTTGAACTTCCTGATAATACTTCATCCATGTTGTTAAAGATGCCTTGTCCGCATCACTGATTATTCCTAGCAAAAGTTGTGTTTGCCATGGTTGAGTGTAAGTGTTGGCCTGCATTAATAGCGCTTGCTTTTGCGCCTCAGCTTGCGCTGTTAACTCTTCTTGATTGTAAGTGGGTCCAGGAGGAGCAGCGAATTTACCCCCCTTGTACGTGCCACCTATCTGGCAAAGAGGGTCGTCACAGCTAACTACAGTAGTGCCATCTGGTGGCAGCCATTCATCCTCTCCATTCCAAAGGATCGTGTTAATTACATTTCCTTTTTTATCGATGATGGCATAAATGTTTTCGTTCATTATGCAAACTCCCAAGCAATGACTACACCAGGCGTGCCGTTACCGCCAGCAACTGCGCTTGCTGAAGGTGACTGCATGCCACCTGCACCTCCTGCGCCAAAGCCAGAAGTGTCTGCATCCTGCCCCTTACCTCCAACGGTAGTCCCGTATCCGGGAGTGCCAAGCATTGAAGCCCCTCCACTACCACCTACAGCCCCGCTAACTGATGCTGGAGAGCATATTGTTCCACGTTGCCCTCCAGATGAAGGAAGTACAACAGATCCAGCCGGGAAAGTTATTGTCCCAACAAAGCTTCCGAAACCACCACCGACGAATCCTGTTGTGACCGCGCCGCCCCCAGCCGCCCCAACGCCTCCACGGGCAACGATAATGGATCCAACCGTAGTATTTCCTCCATTTGTGCCCGCATTATTCCCAGCCGCCGCTCCAACGCCAGCAGACCCGATCGTGATGCTATATGATGTTAGAGCTGCAAGAAGAGGCGTCCTGATAAAGTCCCCCGCCCAGCCACCACACGCAACTGAGGTTTGCCCTGCTGCTGTTGCGGCTCCGCCACCGCCGCCACCGCCACCACCAACCGCCTCAAATACAATATTTTTGGTGCCTGCGGTTGGCGTATAGATACCTGAAGCAGTTATCGTACGGACTTTCAACAGTCGCCCAGTAGTCAATGCAGTAATGGCTGCCTTAAGGTTTGCAAGAATCACTGATGTATTACCATTATCCAGCACATCAACAGCAGCAGAATCTGAAATGAATTGCGCCAATACTGAGCCCATAACCGTACCCTGCCGGAGAGCCTTATTGATCTGAGCTGATGATGCTTTACCACTTTGAAATCCAGTCAAAAGTGCAACCAAGGCCTCATAATCTGCCTGTGCTGTTACATTAGCCCCAGCACCTACGCTGAAAGGTTTAAAATTGTTTATTGCCATTAGAGTGCTTTCTCCCATGCGCCATCATCAAATCCGGCGATATATTCGTTGTCCATGTCGAAGCCAAAAAAACGGTTCCCGACTGATGGGGTTTCTATCGAAGGTGTTTGAATGTCACCGGCCCAAACGCCAGCAGCTTTTACGGTTAGATATCCCTGGCGAATCGCAGCCAGAAGTTCGAGCGAAACTTGGCTGATATCCACTTCCGGGAAAACCCAGACAGAAATGGTCATGTCCTGGTTATCAACGATCTGCATTTTCAGGCCAGAACCGTCCAGCGCCGTTTCGAGAATTGGCGGTAACGTATCGTTTTGCCCGTTCCAGTTATTTATCGCTACCTTCGCCTTCAGGACAATGCGATAGGTGTCGTCACTCAGGGTTGTGTAACCTGCATCCGGGTCATATGGCCCTTGCCATACACCCTGGTCCCAACCCAATCCATCCGTATCAAAAGAGAAATACACCCCCGCAATCGGCTGACTGACAATGCGAGTCCGTCCAATCCATTCTCCCAGCACATCCAATTGAACACCCACCGCGCTGTCGATATCGAAAGCAGATATCAGACTTTGCAGAGATGTTGAAGAATCAATAAGCGGGCGAGTGGAAAGGTCAACATGAGCTACAAATTTAGGCTTACCAGCGTGGTAGTTCGTTATCAGGTCGGTATACTTGCTCATGATGTCACCGTGAGCGCGATATTGGCTGGAGAGCAAGACGCCGACTCATTGAACGCTATATCTACGTTAGCCGGCGCCACCGCACCTGCGCTTTTGCCAATTTGAAGTGAAGAAATGTCGTAATATTTCGCATTGCCTCCGCTGACAACGCCGAGGTTGGCCGGTGAGTAAACGCGACTCAGCAGCACATCATCACCAATCAGAAGGCTGTTAATGTAGTCGGCGATCGCCTGCTTAATCTGCTCGCCAATCTGAGTCGTGTAGCCAGTGAAAACCTTAAGCGAAAGCGCGATGTAAATCGGCACATCGGTAGAGCGGTAGAAATTAATTGGATGAGGATTTCCATATTTATCCGGCACTGTGACAGTAGTGGTGCCATAGGTGCCGACTCCCTGCCCTTTCTTTCCTCGAATAGTCTGGCCAATGACGGTCGCATCACCACCATCGACGATCGCAGAAATTGAGTGTGCCGGCAGACCATTTGAATCAATTGCGCCGGTGTCATTTTCATAGAGCTTGTGTCGCTTCACGCCATCAATGTTTGCCAGCGCGCCATCCACTGCATCGAACGGTGTCAGAGATGGCAGCGACACGCTCTGTCCCTGACGGATGCGCAAATCTGAATCCTTTTCGACAGCGGTACCAACAGTTGCTGCACTGGCGTTCGTGACCGATGTCCATCCCCGCGTTGGCGTGTTGATTTGGCTCACTGAGCCAATCACTGCCGCTACAGCGCCGGATGAGGCGCATGTGGCCGTAGCAATGACCGATCCACCAGTGCCAATGGTGACGCTCGCAGGCAGGTTCCAGATGATGCCGTTGGCGTCTTTAACTGAGCCATTGGTGATCGTGGTTCCTGCGGTACCGGTCAGCGTCACGTCAACCGTTGAATTGGTCGCGGACTTACGCGAGATGCCGTTAATTTTGACGTTGCGCGTCAGGGCATCAGCCATACCGGTTGAGGGTGAAAATGAGTTATAGACCTGAATCGCAGTGTTATTGGCATCGTGGATAGCCAGCGCAACCAGTGCCACCATCTGGCCGTCCTTGCTGTCCGGATCGAGGTAGGCATCGGTGCCATAAATCTGCTGAAAATAACTGGTAATGGATGTGAGTATCGTCTGGTAATCAGGCGCACTAATCCCTGAGGCGGTCACCGTAGCGGAGAGCCCCAGCGTGTCGAGATCAAGAGCCATTATGCCTCGCTTGTGACGGTGGTCGTCCCGTAGATAGTGTCGATCGTCGCGGTGAAGGTTACGCGGCGCGTCGTGGTGTTCACGTCAGTGTTGAATGACTGAATGGAGTTAACGCCCTGTGTTTCGAGGATGCGCTGGCGAATGGCAAGGTTATAGGTTTCAGGCTTCTGCTTGCCCAGTACCGACTGAATCCATGGCGTCCCGGCAGTTGTATCGAGGAACCATTGACCGTACCAGAGTAGAAACCGTGTTTTCACTGCCTGCGCTACAGCTTCAGGAGAGTTAATCAGCCAGGTGTCATCGCCTTGCCCGAAGGTGTAATCACCATCGTCATCTTCGCGTCTGTATCGCATTAGCTCACCTTGCCAGATTTGGATGTGCCAGTCTGAACGCTGTCATGCGTATGCTGGTCGCTGATGTCTTTGCCGTTGGATGTAAGCGTGCCGATGAACTGGATTGCGCCGGTGATTTTGGCGGCTGTGCCAGACGCCAGGCTACCCACCATGCCGCCCAACCAAGTAAGCAGGCCATTCACCTTAACAGCGTTGCTGAACTCGGAAAGCGGCGCTTTCACGTCGAAGCCGCCCGGGGCCATGATGTTGACTGCATGGCTGTTCGGGTTGAGTTCAATGTAAGCAAAACCGTCATCTGTACGCATCTGCAGTGTGGTCGTACTGATGTTGCTTAAAACGTTTGGCTGCGACATCGGGCCAACGAAAGCGAACGCATCAGACAAATCATGCTGGCGCGGGTCGACCGGTTCCTGAACTCCGCCACTTTGCCACCAGAAATCGATGCAGCGATCGGAAAACACTACCAAGCATTCATCACCTGCCTTAACCGGGAACGTGATTGAGCAGCCACCACCCCGCGGGAATACTACCGGCACATCTACCAGCAGCGGCATTGGAGCAGATGTATAGTTGCCGAGTTCATCAGCCGTCTGGCCTTTCAGCGCGGGTTGGACAGTGCAGGTATTAGCGATTGGGTCGTAGGATTCGATGATGCCTGGCAGAGAGACGCGCAGCATCGAGAAGATAGTGTCAGACAGCACCTTCATGGCCTGCTGCTCACCGCCTGCTAGCGATTGTGGTGATACCGACATGTTTTCTCCAGGCAATAAAAAACCCGCCGAAGCGGGTTAATTTTAAAAAGATGGGCAATTAATTTATTTTCACACAATCGAATGAGCCAAATACACGCGGCTGATCCATATTGCTGCGAATCGCCTCAACATTGAGGATGGCTTTCCCGTTGCGCTTGACGTAGTCCATACCGAACCATCCGGGCGCATCTGCGCGCTGAACCATCCATTGCATTTTGACGTTTTCATAATCGCCATCTGCTTTCAGGAAGGTAAATTTCTGACTGTCTGGCTTTGCACCATTGATGCGAGCCCAGCCGTCATTGGCGTCACTTGTTCCAAGTTTAAATGGGCCACATTGTGAATCAGCTATAGCTGTGCCAGAGATAATCAAAGCAAGTGTTAGAAACCAGCGCATTAATATGTCCTATTCAACGATGAATTCGTTTGAAGGTCAGCAGAACCGCGCGCTATGCACATCAGATCCATATACCACGGCTGCCCCCTGGTATCACCAGTATAATCGATAGCCGATACGATATACACGCCGTCCGCCGCAATACTTGCGGGCTGTTGCAGTGTTCCGTTCACCGTCAGGTTGCCATTCGTGTTGGTTTCGCTGGCTCTGTTGGGCAGCGCTTTTATTTCGTCGGCTGACAGGCTGGCGCGGTACACCGACGCCTGGTCTATCTGCACCAGCCCTTTCAAACGAATGTTTGGGTTTATCAGGCAACGGACGTTCACGCCGCCGCCCATCGTCTGCTGAGGCATACCGATGAGTCCGGTGTCGCTGTTCAACACGATGGCGTTCTGCACATACTTATCTGTCGGCACCATCTGCGCCTGACCATCCACCAGCTGCCAGGTTGCGCCACACTGCGCGGCCACGTTGTCCATGATATCGCGCGATGACTGGTAAATAACGCGCCCACGCGGGAAAACGGTAGCGGGCATTTCTCCGGTGACGCCCTGCGTCACGCCGTACGGGTTGAAGCTGTCCATCGCTGCCGCGTGAACATCAGCCACCGTGTAACCCGCTGCGAGTGTTTTTGTCACGCTTGCATTCATGAATGCCTGATGCCCATCAACGGCCTGAATCAGCACCCATGTATCGGTGGGATTATCGCGTCCGGTAACGGTGAAGCGGATATCGCCGCTAAAAATCTCGCCAAAGTTGGTGCCGTTTGACTGTCCAACCTGCGACGGGTCAATCAATTGCGCACGGTTAACCTGGCTGCTGTCGATCGCAGCCGGCATACCGTCGTAACCCGCGATGATTTTGATCTTCGCGAACTCCTGACCGAGAATGCGCGAGGCGGTATCTTTCGACAGATTGTAGATCCTCACCATTGCTACACGCGGCCAGCGCGTATCTGTCCAGCTAATGTTAAAAAGTACTTTGAAATCGCTGAGGCTGATTCCCTGCCCATTCTCAGTAATGATCTGCAGCTCGAAATGACGCATCCAGTTCTGTGACATGCTTACTCCGTTACTGCCAACAGGTGGCTATTGATGCCCAAATCCGTTTTGGTTGGGTAGTCCTGCGCCGGATCGTCGCAAACAACTGCCAGGCCAAACCCCAGATTTAAATAAGAGAATGGAGCAAGCAGATTAGCGCCCGTGACCAGAGGAATCCCCGTCACAATGTCCGCGCCGCTGCTGTCCTGCAAGTCGATAATCCAGCCAGCATCGTCGCGCCACAGCGCAAGGATCGAATAATTGACGCCGTTTATAGCGGTGGTGAATTGCTGATTATCCGGCGACAGCGGAATCTCGTTGGCCTGCATTACGCCCCCTCAGAACAGACTGGTGATTTTCGTTAAAATTGATTCGTTTTGCGGTACCGTCGACTTCACGCCAGAGTTCTGAACCGCTGACGTGCTGACGCCCTGACTCATATCAGCCTTATCTGCAACAGTGATGCTCTGCGTCGAGGTGATGAGCACTTCCTTTAGCGTCAGCGTGGCCGCCAGCACGTTCTCGGTGGTTTTGTCGGTGGTGACGTCCAGCACGCGGATCAGCATGTTGTTGTAGAGGCGCTTGCCTGTTGTGACATCGAACGGCACGCGGCTGCGCTGCAGGGTCAGCAGCTCCTGGTATACCTCTTTCGGACTCAGCCCGAGGCTTAAGCCGATTGCAGAAGTGTTCAGCAAATCCAGCAGCGAGCCACCGCCGGAGAAACCTACCTCCATAATTAGTTCTGACGGACGCCGGAAGGCGTGATCCGCCACCGGTGCTTTGTCCTCCACCGGATGTTCGGTGATTTCCAGCGTGTCGCTATGCTTCTCGGTTATCACCACATCCGGCACAATCATGCCGATTTTTCGGCTTTGCAGAGAGAACAGCGTTGAAAGGATGTCCATTAGCGAGGCCCTGTAGACATTGACTGGCTAAAGCGTGAATTAACCGAGGTCTGCTGGTCAGCGACTGCCTTGCCAGCTTGTCCCGGATCGCTTACGCCGTGGATGTGAATATTGGTCTCCTGGCTAATCTGCGCCCCGCCTGCGGAAGATGGCATATTGCTAAGCACCCGTGGAATGTAGTTGCGCGTTTCCTCAGGCATCAGCCCCATGCCATGCTTCTGCACGTTGCCGATCCCCCAGTTGTACGAGGCAAGGGCTTTCTCCAGATCGCCGCCATTAGCCTTCATCAATTGGCTTAGGTATTTCGCTGCAGCGCCAGCTGATTTAACCGGGTCGAAAGAATCGTTACCGCGCAGCCCCAAATCTTTCGCCGTTCCTGGCATCAGCTGGAACAGCCCCTGCGCGCCAGCGCCAGACATTGCGTTTGGGTCTCCGGATGATTCGGCGATCGCCACGCTGCGAAGCAACCCAGTCGGCAGCCGGTAGAGCTGCTCGAGGTTGTTCAGCGTCGGGCCAAGCCACCCGAGCAGCGCGGCGCCGTTTTTTGTTGGCTCAGGACGTTTGAACAGCTTGTTGCGCGTCCATTCACCTATGCTTCGTGGATCGAAACCGGTCTTCGATTTAATCCAGTCGGCCGCGCCGTTGGCGCTATCAGAGACCTGCGGAAGCGCATCGGTATTACTGTTCTGCTGGAGCAACTCACGGCCAACCGCATAAGCATCGCTCCATCTACCATCCTTAATGGCGTTCATGAGCCGTGCGATGCCGTCCAGCATGCGAGCCAGGCTTCCAAGGTTCTGCGTCAGGTTGCTCAGGTCCCACTTGGCTGTCCACGTCTTCGGGTCAATATCGAATAAGGCAAGAACGCGGTTTTTCAGATCATCAATCGCCTTTATGGCGTTGGTGATTTCCGGCTCCCACTTCTTCCAATCGATAAGTGATTTTCCACCCTCTTTCCACGTCTTGTAGTCGTCATAGAGCGCAAGAATGGCAAGGCCGAGCGCGGTTATGATTCCGATAGGCGATGTCAGGAAGGCGCTATTCAGTAACTTCCAGGCGAGAATCAGCGCGCCAAATATCTCAATCAGCCGCTGCGTTGACTTATCCAGCGATGACCACCACGACATGATATCCGCACCCGCCTGAATCAGGCGGTAAACAACGCGCCCAATCACCTCGGCAAGCCACAGGAGACCTTTAACTCCGCTGGTGATTACCCCTTCAATTTTGGGGAAGTTATCGACTATCTGTTTACGCAGCGTGTCGATTGAACCGGACAGGCCTTCAGCCAGATTCGAGCCGATTTTATCCCGCGCCATGCCAGCCATCTGTCCAAAGGAGCGAAGCGAGGTCATGAATTTGTTCGAGCTGACAGCAGCCTGATCGGCGTTCAGACCAATAGCCTTCGCCATCTGCGAATACTGAGCGCTGAACTGTCCTACACCGCGGCGCATAGCCATCAGCGTATTTTCATCAATGCCCAGCATCTGCGCGTACTGGTTGGCGCGGTAATACGGCATGCTACTAAGGCGCTGGCCAACGCCGGTAAATACCGACGCCATATCGCGCATGTTGCCCTTAGCGTCGCGCGTCTGTACGCCAAGACGGTTAAGGAATCCTTCCGCGCCGGGACTGTTGCGGACGAACCTTGCCAGATTTTCCAACGACGAGCGCGCACCATCGACGGTGCCGCCCATTTGCGAAACGGCGTAACCAATTTGCTGGATGCCCGCCACGGTCGCGCCGGTGCGCTGAGACACCCAATACAGGTTATCGAGCCCGCTGGCTATTTTCGCCGTGTAGGCCACCACTGAAAGCGCGGCAGCCTCGACGGCTACACCCATTTTCACAACCTGAGCGGTGGTGCCAGCAACCACAGATTCGAACTTACGCGAGCCTGCTTCATCAACCTGAAAGCCGAGGCTTACCAGAAAATCCTTGATAGTCTCAGCGTTCATTGGCGTCTCTCCAGCGCGCTATGCGGTTGTTGTTATCTTCTTTGAGGTCCAGCCAGTCGTTCATTCTGGCAACATCGGCGAGATCAACCGAGCCATCTTTCAGCGCTGTATAGCTGATGTACCCGGCATCTACCGGGCGCATCAGGTAATCTTCGCCGTCAGGGAGTGAATCGAGGATCAGGCCGCTGGCGGGGGCTGCGTCTCGCTGGCGGGGGCTACGGGCAAAAAATTTCCCAGACTATCACCTACCACGCGGCCAACCATCTGCAGCATGCTCATCAGGTCGATGTCATCAAACATCAGTTCGCCGCTGTTCATTACGGGCGCCCAAACCTTACCGTTTTGGCGCGCCACAACCGACAGGCACGGGTAGATGATCGCGTTGGTATCTTCCTCGGTCATGTCCGCCAGCTTTTCAGCAATTTTTGGCAGCGCCTTTTCCATCACGCCATAAACCGCTTCAGAATTGGTGCCGCCATCGGCCTTTGGCGCAACTGCGGATTTGATGCTCTGAATATCAGGCATGATGCCGGCGAGAACCGGCAACAATTTACGGGTGACTTTCAGCTGATCGAAAACGCTGAGTTTGCTGGTGCGATACTTCTCACCTTTAATTTCGAACTCCATAAATTAAAATTCCCCCAGCAGTTGGTCGATCTTGCCGCAGTCAAACACCCACGCTTGCGTATTGCCCACTTTTGCGTTGGCGTTATCAGGCAGTTTCTGGAAAGCTACAGAACGAGCGGTGCTCATGTCGCCCGATGCTTTGTTTCGAACAACAATTACGTTGTTCCCCCAGGTTGCTGATGACTGGCTTTGTGCGTTGTACATCAGTGATAATTTTTTATTTACCGGTGAGGTTTTCAGCAGATTCACCGTGATGGTGCCACTTTTATCAGCGTGAAGGCTGTGCATAGGTTCGCCATCAGCTCCGATAGTCATGGTGTTTTTTGCACCAGACATCGCAATCACGATCCCTTCTTCGGAATTAGCTGAACCGTAACCGAGATCGATAACGCCTGTCGGACCAGATAGAGAGGCCGACACGTCCATAAATGAATAAGTAGACATTCAGAGCTCCTTAGCGAACGACCGTGATTGCCACAGAACCGTAATGAACGGCACCAGCCAACTTGCCAGCGACCTGAATCGCCACACCTTTACGCGCTTCGCGCTCGGTTTGCAGTTGGTTATCGACAGTATCAGCCCAGGTGTAATAGCCCTTTGTCAGCGTGTCACCCGTGCTTAACTGGCCAAACGGTCCGCCCGTCCACTTGCCCGGCGCAAACAGGCCATTCTGGGCGGCTTTGTCCAGCACCAGTTCAATGTTGGCAATACGCGTGGTGGTACCAGCATCCGTTTGCGGGATTTTGGTGGTACTGGTGTAGAGCGTGTTGAAATCCGCTGTTTGGACCGCGTTCTGCAACCAATCGAGGCCGTGACGTTCATCGAAGAAGTCGCCATTGCTCATCACGCCCTGTTCGAGAATTGCCGTATCGTTTTCGTAATAAACGTAAACGTTGGCGTTTTTACCTTCCAGAGCATCGGCCTGTGAGGTGCTGAGCGTTTCATAAGTGACACCAGGCTCCACTTTAAACTTCAGCGTGATCATGGTGTTGCTGCCAGTGAAATCGATAGTGAATGCGCGGCCAAACGCTGACAGCGCGGCGTAGCGGCTGCTGGTCGAATACTGCACGAAGGTGCGACTGTATTTGGCGGCTTTCAGCTTCGATGACAGGTCAGTTGTGGTCGCGGCCACCAGTGTTTCCGGTTCATCAGTAGTGATACCAAAGATGCGCGACACCGTGGAGGCTTCGATTGCAGCAGCGACTCCGATCAGTTCTGCGTCCGTTGGATAATCTGCCTCTTCAACTGCCAGATGGAGTCCATACCAGCTGTTGAAATCCATGATGGAATTAACAGCCTGCTGAAGAGTTTCAGTACTACCACTCTCTGCGCTGGTAAGCGTTTTGGCCCAGCGTCCCACATATAGCAGCGTCGGCTGTGGTGATTGCGAGAACCAAATCAGTGCTGCCTGATACTCTTCGCTGTCGACACCAAAATCATCACCGATATCATCAGGGCTGGAGTACGCGCGCAGACGCTCGGTGATCGGGATAACTGTGGAAACGCCCATAATCAGCATTGAGCCAAAATTACGGCCTTGTGCTGCACGAGCAGAGAGCGTCACCGTCACGTTGGATACGCGACTTAATGGCAAGCCTTTCGCCATGATTTATTCTCCGGTTGAGATTGTGACGTTGCCGTCAACGATAGATTTGATGCCGTACTCGCGAACCACTTTGCGGCGCAGGCGGACAGTGACGTCATAGCGACGCACCCACTGGTTGTTGATCAGTTCGGGGAAAGACGTCAGGGGGCTGGCGTCGAAAAAAGACAACTGGTAGCGATTCAGCTCTACGTTGTTCTGTGGAATCTGCATCCCGTCGCGAAAAAGCGAAGCAATTTCCTGACTGGAAGGCCCGTAAAACGAAGCCAGGCACTCAACCACTTCATGGAGCCACATCTGCGCATCGTCTTCAGATTGCACGAATGCCGGTGAAGTATCCGAAGTAAAGCCAACGATACCGAAACCACACCAGTTAACGTTTTGCGCTGGCATCGCTGCCTGAACTGGCGTCCAGCGCGGGCGAACCATCCCATCAGGCAGACCAGACAGCGCTTTAACCCAGCGGCTTAACTCGCGTTCAAGCGGTTCATCGTAAGCCTGCGGCGCGCTAAGCGGTGTAAGATAGCCTGGCTGCGTGCTGTCATTGCTCATTGGCTCCCCCGTCGAATGGCTGCAACTCGCAATGCGCCTGCACGAATCCGGCGCCATAACGCGTGTAAGGATCAACAAACGTCACGCGGTAATCTGCGCCAGCGTATTCGACGACATCCGCATCCAGTTCAGTTTTACCGCTGATCAGCCGGGTTTGTGTAATCACCAGAATTGCGCCGGCTATTACCTGCCCCGCCTCCATGCGCCTGGCTTCGAGTGAGCGGTCAACAGTAACCACGCCGCCAAACTGCTGGCGAGTCGCAACGTTTGATGCAATACCATCAGCGTCTACGCTTTGCACGTTTCGGCGGTACCAGAGGTTGGTATCCAGAAATTCCGGCGACAGAAGCACGTCACTAACATCAAGAGTCGGCATTTTTATCCCTCACGACATAGGTAATTGCGCGCCGATACTGCCCCGTGTCGATCAACGGCTTATCACCGGTTCGACCGCGTGCAAGACGGGCATTGATGGTTCTGTCAGCCAGCGGCGTAAACCCGGTTATGGTCATGTAACGCTTCACACCATTCGCAGCCAGCGCACCGGCACGGTTAAGTTCCATCTCGGCCGCCGCGGTATTACCGCTCATTGCCGCCTGCGCAGCAGCGCGCAAGTGTGGAAGCGTCTGTTCATCAACCGAACGTACGCCGGGAACAAGATGCGGACGCGCCGGGATGTTCTGCGCGGGCGAGCCGTTTTCGTTGATGTAGCCGATACCGGCGTTACCGAATGGCACATCATCGCGCTCGCTCTTCTCCTCGGGGATCCCCACCAGCACATCCTTACTCGCGATGGATTTTAAAGACGCCAGAACAGCAGCAGCGTTATCGCTACGAATGGTGAGACCGGAATTCACAACTGACGTCCTCCAGCACCGAACATCATGATCAGCTGCCAGAACTCGGCGCCGTAGCGCGTGTTGTTCCAGAAACCGGCATCCGGATTTAGCGTTGATCCGGTGTCGTAGCTAACGCTGACCTTGTCCACCGACTTTGACGCCTGCACGCCGTTGGTTGAACCACCAGCGCCACCGACCAGCGCCGCGTTACTGTCAGCCAGCCACAGCGCCATGTAATGCGCCACGAACAGCTCAACGAAGTAAGGGAAAATCTTTTTACCGGTGACTTTTTCGCTCAGCAGAATGTCCGCCAGATTCAGGCGGAATTCGATCTGAGCATCAGGGAATTTGGCGGTATCAGCAAATTGAGGGAAGGCGGTGCGAAAATCATCTACGGTTGGAAGCGAATCATTTTTTGGCATCGGCTCCAGCTCCAGCGGCTTTCAGCGTTTCCAGCTCTGCTGTTAACACTTCGAGTGCTTTATCTTTGGCCGCAATTGCATCGGCCTGATCACCGTTCAGTTTGATTTGCTGATCAAGCTGAGTTTTCAGGCTGTCGATCTGCGCCAGCAGCTCATCATCGCTGCCGCTGGTCGTTTCTGCGCCTGTCTGGTCCGAATGAGCCACCACAAACCAGTGTTCAGCCACATCCTTATCGACGCTGTGACGCCCTTTCAAAAAGCCGATTTCACCTTTAGCAGTGTTCAGCGTGAAAGGGGTATGTACCAAAATCTCTACCTGATTTTTTTTAGCCATGGCAGGCTCCTGTTAAGCCCCTTCCGGGGCTTCAAAAGTGGATCAGATGCCGTCCATGTAGGCCAGCGTTTTACGGTATACCGGTTCAACTGCACCGAGTTTCCCGTAATACGTGGTCAGCTGGTACAGACCGCGATACTGCACAGGGATGCTGCGCAGAGGCACCATCGGGAAGCGCACGTATTTCTTATCGTTGGTGTAAGCCACCATGCGATCAGTACCGCCAACGCCACGACCTTTCAGCCATTTCACCGCGCGAATGTTCAGCGGCACACCGTTCTGGTGATAAGCGATGGTGTTGGTCGACAGGTAAGTCAGCAATGACTGATTACCCGCAGAAGAAACGAGGATGGTAGACAGATACGCATACTGCTCTGGCGGCAGCAGTAAATCAGTCGGGACAACAGAATACGCAGAAGCCTTCCACGCGTTGGTAAGCAAAGTGTTGATGGAATCGCGGATTTTGTCTGGCGTAGAAGTCGAGGCATTCCAAGGCTCAACAGCATTGGTAACGGTGACACCGCTGAGGTTTGCCAAGCCTTTGATGTTCAGGCTTTCATCACCGATGTAAACCTGTTCATCAGCGTCCATGTTCCACTTTAACTGCATGCCGTCATACTTCTGCGTATCGATTGGACGGCCCACCTGCTGTGCTGCTGCGAGTTCGATGACAGTCCAGCCGAGTTCCATCCCCCACAGAGAAAGCGGATTGCCTTCTTTGTTGATGTCGACGTTTACGCCAGCGATAGCTGTTGAATCTTTGCCAACCCAGTTTTTACCGTTCGGGTTAGCACCAGTGCCGGCAGCGCCGAAACTGGTGTTGGTCCAGCTTGAGATATCGTCAGCAATCGACACATCTTCACGCAACTGGATATCACGGGTCCAGGTGTAGCCAACCAGCGGTAAGTTCAGCGTCTGATCCAGACGCTCAAGCTCACCTACCAGAAAGGCACCAGAACCATCAATGGTCTGTTGGTCAAAAGTCTGCATTTTCGATCCTTAAATCTTGTAGGAAATTTCAGCGTTGCCGTCGGCATCGCCCGCACCGGTGAACTGCGCATTTGGCAGTGCGACCGTTTTGCCGTTCACTGAGGTAGCCATGAAGCCACCCAATGGCACGTCGATTGAAGAATCGAGACTCACCACCACGTAAACAGGCGCGCCTTTGGTGATCGCTGTGGCGTCCGCACCGACATAAACAGTCATGTAGCCGCGCTTCAGAGCATCACCGGGGAAGTTTTTGTCAGCACCAACCTGGCGAACCAGATCCGGCGTAGACGTGGTTGGGTACGGGCGAACATAAATGCCCTGAACCACAGCAGCGGTATCACCATCTGCCAGCGGCACAAACAGACCGTCGACAAACTTGCCAGCCAGGCCGTAAGCGCTGAAAGGGTTAGCAGAGTTCAGAATCACTGGCTCTACAGTTAGATCCTGAGGACGTGAGATTGCACCGGCAATGCCAACAGGCATCCGGTACAGGTATGAAGTATCCATTTAGGTTCCTTAGCGCTTAGGAGAGGACCAGAATTCCTGGTTGATTTTGTTCAGCTCAGCAGGCGTTGAAGCTGTCTGCTGGCGTGCGTGATCGGTAGTGCGGGTCGTCTGAGTGTTACGGCCTTTAGCCAACTCAGACACAGCGGTAAAAGCCATTTCAACGCTGGTTTTAGGCAGCGTTTTAATTGCGGAATCACCCACAATCTGGCGCACTAAAGCCTGATCAGCAGAAGCAAGAACGTGGCGTTTGAACGCGGTTGGCTTCATTTTCTGTTTCAGGTCGATTCCCGGCATGATGAGCTCGGCGCGATAAGCGGAATCACCGGTTGCGGTGGTTTCCTCTTCGTCGTCTTCATCCGAATCACCCGTTTTATCTTTGCCGTCCGGGTTGTCGCTGTCGGTAGTTTTACCCTCAAGCTTATCCAGCCGAGCGATGAGCGCAGCCGCCCATGCAGGCACCTGTTCATCTTCATCGCCAGTTTTTAGACCGCCCAGTTCAGGATCTTTATCCGGCAATGGTTTTTGAGGGCTGGTGAAGATGTTGAGGTTTACACCCTGAGGCAAATCGCCGCCGCCCTCATCGCCGGTTTGGGATGATTCGAGCAATTCGTTCATGGTGTCCGCATCACCTGTCTTCCACGCGCGTTTGATGCGGGTCAGCAGGTTATTTTTAGTAGTTGCCATCGTGTTTCTGTCTCCAATTGCGCAACGTGATCCGGCCCTGCCATTTGGGACGAGAGCCACATGGTTTCCGGTAATCTGGTACTGCTTTGCTTTGCCGATGGCGGTTTGCTCATACTCGGCGTCGTAACCGCACGAAACCTCGCGCAGTCCGTTTTCGATATATTCGATGGCCTCATCGTCTTTGATGATCAGGTCAGCAATCATCAGGTCGGATTGCTGGCCGGTACCGCGCCGAACGTTCTGAACGTGGCCTACAGCCAACTCGCGCCAGTTCGCCGGATCGACAAACATGATGTTGCCCGCATCATCCTCCGGGTGAAGGATGGTCACGGTCATGCCCTCGAACGATGCGAGTGTTTCGGCGCTGAACACCTCATCTGCGGTGCGCTCAACAACAATTTCGCCGTCCGCATCAGGCTTAATCTTTGGCAGGTCAAGCGCGCTATACAGCTGCGAACCGATGCGGGCAATCGGCACGTCTTTGCATAGCAGCGAGCCATCGCCGAGCCGGTACCGCGTTTCGCCCAGCCGGGTGTTAAATAGGTATTTCATCGATTACCTGCAGGCGTAAAAAAGGCTGTCTATGCAGCCCGTTTAATTTTGAATGCAACCCTGACTGGCTTGCCATCCACGGTAATGACGCGGCGCACGCGGTCGCCAGTTGGCAGCCGCACAACGTTGGCGTGAGGTATCACCACCTCGCAATAGCAGCGGCAATTTGGCAGCGCGCCAGCGTGGCCGGTCATGCCATCCAGCGTTGGCGGCTTATCCCAGCTGACGAACTTGCCCTCCATCTCTGCATGCGAGTGGCGAACGTCGCTATCCTCGGCGGTGCGCCAGATATAGCCGGTTGAGCCAAGCGCCAGAGAGCGCGCCTGAGTCAGCGCTGTAGATGCGCGGCCTATCTCAGTGCGCGCTATAAGCCGCGCGCGCGAAGCAGCAACATCACCTGATGCTGCTATCTCTTTAGCGAACGGTTCAGCGCGTCCACCAGCGACGACTGCCTCAATGGCTTTGTTCTGGATATCGTAGATACGATCGGCGGCTTCCAGCGGAAGCGATTTGATGTACTTCACCTGTTCGGCGACGATGCTCTGCATCACCTGGCCTACCGGCGTGTTCTGCACGATATGGCGCAGCTCGGCGCTGATGTACTGGCTGTGTTGCCGCCACTCCTTATCGTTCTGGCGCGCCACCTCGAGCGCGAAATCGGTCGCTACGCGGTGAGCCCAACCATCAATGATGTCGCTGTATTTTTCCAGCGCATCGAGGATTTCAAGAACGCTATCGTTTGAGCCATCGTAGCGACCATCGACGATGTCCCCCACGGCTCGCGCTATCTTGCGTAGGCTCGTTTGATACCGTGTCTCCGCTTGCTTCGACCGGTTTCGGGTTGTCAATCTCTCCGATGCCTGGCGGGTCTTCTTCGTCGGCATCGTTGATATCCTCATCAGTTATTGATGCCCCGATGCCGGTGACGTCGGAGGCTTCGCGGAGGTCGGTCATTGCCGCTTTACGCGTCATCAGGCCGGACTGGTAAGCGGTATCGATCGCCGTGACGGTGTTCACAGCCACCGTTGAGCGGTCAACATCAGACATCTGCCACAGCGGGTTGAACTCGAACGTGAAATCGTCCGGCAGCGGCTTACCCAGCTCGGAACGGTACATCACGTCGAACAACTTGCGCAGCGGCTGGCGCAGGCGTCGTTCCTGCTGTGTGCCGATGTTGTCGTAATAGTTGGCCAGGTCGGCGTCACCGGTAGAAAAGCCTTTCGGCGACTGCCCGAACAGGCGAACCAGCGGGATCTGCGTTGCGCCGCTGATTTGCTCAGCGAACTGGCTGATCACGTCATCAAGACCGGAGAATGAATACTGATGCGCTTCGAAGGTATCTTCCGCATCCATCAGCGTCAGGCCTTCGTTGCTCTGGTAAACGCGGATCATATCCATCTGCTTAAGCAGCGCCTCATACGCCGGCCCGCCCATAGCGATCAGCTCACGGAATTTCTTAATTTTGTAGGTGCGCAAGTGCGCTTTGTACACCAGCTGCGCCGCGCCCATGGTGGCGCTATCGAACGCAGTGAGGCGGTCCCAGATGCGTTCTATTACCGACATGCCCCATTCGTTTTCTGTCTGCGCCTGCTGATAAGGCAGCGTGACGCCATCGAAGCGGATCAGGCGGCTGTGGTGAATGCTCCAGGCGGGAATGCCCGTGGCAGTGGTCACCACGTCATAACGTTCCGGCTTGCCGAGATGCGGCCCCATCTCCTTGATGCGGCGCTGCAGGTTAGGGTTAATCATCCAGCGGTCGAGAGGGAGAATGCCCTTAAACTTGCCTTCGCCGATCGTCTCGAGTCGCAGCGGCGTGAATGGTGCCTGGCCTTCAATCATGATGAAACCAACTGCGCCGCCGTAAAGTCGCGACCACTTAATCGTGTCGTTCAAGCGATCCCAGATTTCCAGCTCATCGAACAGAGACTCGATTACGCCGCGCGCTTTCGGGTCAATTTCAGAGGTGATGCGCACGCCCTTGCGGGTCATGTCATCTGCAATTGCATCGACCGCTGAACCGATGATCGCCGATGAGCGGTAAGCCCATTCGATTTGCATGCGGTTGCGGCTGGTGAAATTGGCGCGATAAGTCGACGCAGCGTGCTGGTTGGGCTGCTGCATGCCAACGCGCGCCATGAAGTTATCGTAACTGTCCGTTGTAGCCTGCGGGGTACGCGCGGTGCTGCTTTGTTTGTTTCGTGCCATCGTATCCTCGTTACAGGCGCATCCAGATATCCAGTTCGCTGTTCATTGGCGCGTAGCTGATCATCGCGGAGTCAGCGAGGTTCGGCGACTTGGTGCCGTCCGGCTGCTTGTCCACGATGATTTTGCCGACACCGTTGATGGAATAGGTTGGCTGGGACAGCTCAATCACGAGTTTGTCCTTGTTCGCCATGCTGCTGCTGATCGAAATGATTTCGTCGGGGTTGTAGGCCATGCCTTCAACCACCGCGCGGTAAGTGTTCTGGAATCGCTTGCGCAGGTGCCACCAGCTTTGTGCTTTGGAGTTGGCGAAGAAATCTTTATTCAGGCGCGCCGCCTGGCCATTGTCGCCACGCACTGCCTCAGCATCCGGATCGAACACCGCGCCGCTGCCGCGAAATGGCGTGGCAAGGATGGTTGGCCGGCGCGCCGCTTTGCGCAGCTCATTGATTGCGCGCGCATCGCCGCGAACGCCAGCGCCGAGGCCGTCTTCATCAAAGCGGAACTCCTCAATGCGGTCCTCTTCGCAGTACCCGAACACTTTCTCCACCGATCCGTAAATGTCGCTGCCAACGCCAGACCACTCGCGGATGTTCTCCAGCAGGAAGCCATGACGCGAGGAGAAGGCGTTTTTGTCGCGCCCCTCATCGGCAACGTCCATCGCGCCCAGGCGCTTGCCGGTAGGCTCAATGCCCAGTTTGATGTGAGCATCGATAGCAGCCTGCACCCAATCGCTTGGAATCAGCACGCCTTCCGCTGATGCCGCGTAATTGAGGTCAAGCTCCTGCGCCACCACCACCGGGTTATCGATTTTCTCGCATTCTTTGCGGTACCACTCGTCGTCTTTACGCGGGTCGCTGCGCCAGTGGAACGTAAATACCGGAATGCGGCCGCCGTGGCGCTTCTGCGCGAACGGGTTCGCCATGCCGTTGACCGAAGACAGGTCGATACGGCATCGCGTGGTTTGTGACAGCGAAGCCTCAATGAGCAGCGGGCGCTGCAGGAACGCTGCCTCATCCACGAAATAAAGCGTGGTACGGTCACCGCGACCGATGTTGTCGCCCGCCTCACCCTTCAGTACTGCGCCGGTGGTCGGGAACTCAACGCGCATATATGGCGCGTGCTTCTTCGCGCTCCACTCGCCGCGAAACTCAACCGGCAACATCTCGACGAATTTACGCGCTTTCCAGAACAGCGCCTTCGGGTCGCCGGTGCTGTCGACGTATTCCTCTTTACGGGAACCGAAGCCGATCACCATTTCTTTGTTGAAGAGGCACATCGCGCAGGCCAGGCCGATTGACGTCCAGCTGAGCCCCATTTCGCGGCTCTTCTCGGTAATGCCATTCTCGTGATGGCCGCGCCGGTCCATTATCCAGTGGATCCACTCTTCCTGTTTCGGGAACAGCAAGAAAGGTATTGACACCGGCAGCCCATAATCAAGGTTACGCGGGTCGGTGGTGATGCCCCAATCAATGATGAACTGCGCCGGATCATCGCGATAGAATGCGCGCAGCGCTGGCAGCACCTCGGGGTTCTGCCTAATGCGCTGCAGCCGCTCCATTCTCCATTCGAAAACCTGCGTGTAGTCAGGGTTCTTGAAATCGAAGGGGAATGGAATCGGCATTGCACAATGAGCCTATGTAAATTGAGTTTGACGTATGTTTAGCCCCAGGAAATAGTGAAGTACCCGACGCGTGGGGCGTCGGTATAAGGAGATACCTCATGGGCTATTACGTAATAAAAAAGACTGAACCAAAGACTGGTTTATCAATGGCTGCAACGCTATTTGGCGATCAGGAATATTATTTTGTACTCAAGGCTGACAATCATGAGGTCATAGCCACGAGTGAGATGTACAAGACAAAACAAGCAGCAGAAAAAGGTATCGCATCGGTTCAGAAGAATGGCGGTTCAACTGATATCCATGATGAAACCTAAGCGTTATCCGTTATGAAGCGTAATAGTAAATAGGGCTGAATTCGGCCCTATTTAACATAAGAGACATTACCCGCCGCGCGCCGGGGACACTCACTTGAATTACACCTCGAAAGGCTTATTTCCCCATGATTTCATAGCGAAATAGCTGAAAGCGGACTGCATAAACGGTGAATAAAATTGCCCCGAAATTGCATAGCCCTGAAGCGTGACCAAACCGCTATTTCCAGCAGTTATCCCATCATCTTGCGGTATGCCTCAGCAGCCTGTTCAGACGTGAGCGTGACATTCTCCGTTTTGATTGGACCGCCACCAGCGCCGGTGCTCTCCACCTTCACTTTGTTGGTGTAAGCGTCGCCAACCTCTTTGGCTGCCTGCTCTATCAGCTGCGCGGTGAGCGCGAAGTTCTTCATCCCCTCGGTGCGCGTCGCCATCCGATCAAGCGCGCGCAGGCGATACGCTTTATTGGCGATCGGGATATCAGCTATTTCATTCTGGAAGCGCGCGCGGGTGCTGTTGAACATGTCCACCCATTTTTGTGCCAGCCCTCGCCCATTTGCTTTAGTTGGGTCGTGCGACTCAACTTGCTGGCGGCTGATGGTGATCCCGAATTCTTTCTTGACGGACTCCGCCACAACCGATGGCGTATCAAAGCAGGCGAGCGACTGGACGATGAAGGCTTTGACCTCACCTTTGAGAGTCGCCATTGTTTACCTGCCCGTCATAATCAGTCACTAATTAACCAGCCTGAGCATGCACGTACCGCACGCTCTGGCTATATTCAGTTTTGCTACCTCAGCCGGTTGGCTGGCGGCGTCGATCATCTCCTGCACTTCAACGCTGGCGCCGTAGCGGCGCACCACACCAGTGAACTCTTCAACGTCGTGCCCACGCATGCAAAGCTTGGGCTGTCCATCACGTGTGAATTCAGGCGCGCCGAACTCGTCTACTTTTTGTGCGATGTGGTAAAGCTCATGCTCAACCAGCGCGCAGAACTCAGCGTCAGAGCATTGCAGGCAGTAATCAGCAGCGAGCGTGATGATGAAGCCAGGCTTACGACCGAACCACTCATAAAGCTGCTGTTCCATCCTCGCTTTCTGCCAGCCACCGGCACGCATCATTACTTCTTCAGCCTGGCCCAGCACGGTGCGGCCTTTTTTGGTGAACGCAGATGCTGCCCACAGAAAAGCAATGTCAGCATCAACCAGATGAAGGTGATCAGGATTATGCAGGCTTCCCTCAGCATCAAAGATGTTGTCGGTGATCCAGCCGAACATATCACCAGCTGGCATCAGCTTAATGTAGGGCGTGAACTCCTCAACGAAGCTTGCCGGCGGCAATGGACGTTGCATATTTTCCCCGTCACGTTTGTCACTTTGTCAAAGGCGCTGGTTAGCGCCTTTTGCAAAATCACAGATACTTTTTAGCCAGATCAATAAGCTCGCTCTCAGCAGCGCTACCCAGCTTGGCAACGCCTGCGGCAACAAACTGGAACGCCTTCTCAAAGTCCTGCACACCCTCTTTCGCAGCTGGCAGCGGGATAACCGGTTCTGCAACGATGACTGGCGCGTCGGCCACAGCAGGCGCAGCCTCAATGATTGCCGGCTGATCACCAGTGGAGTCATTCAGTGGTTCGCTCAATTTCCTGTCCTCTTTGACGTGTTTAGTTAGTAGCCACGTTATGGCCACCTTGAATGGATTCATTTGGGCTCTCCGCACAGGCTGACCCACAGGTCGTTGTGATCGTTAATCGCGCGCACTGTGCGGATGTCCATCACGTCAGCATCTTTACCATGCGTGCGGATCACCGAATCACTGGTACACATGGAATCAACGATTCTTACCGGCGCGTCAGTCGTCGCTGTTGAAGGGTGATCGACGCAACTTGTCGCGAGCAGCGTCATCGCTAAGAGCAGCATTGTTTTGCTTAACACTGTTCGCCTTCTCCACGTTCTGGGCTTGCTGTTTGGCTACAGCTGCCACTTCGTTTGATTCCACCTGCGCAGCTTTCACATCGGCTTTAGCCTGAGTTTGAACAGTGCCGATCTTCTTGCCGCCAAAATAACTGCCCACCAGCGCAGCAATAACAGCAGCGAGCGCAGCCAGCCAGTGCCAGCTACCGGCAAGCATGGTAATGATTGCTGTCATGGGCCATCCTTCATCGCGTCAACGCGCGATTTCAGCTTCGACTGCCGCACATACTGCGCAGCAACGGCCAGCCCCATCAGTGCGGGGCTGATGTAACTGAGGATGTGCGGCGGGATGTAGCTCTTTAAATCGGGCGGCAGCATATTCCAGGCGTTCAGAGCGGCGTCAGGAAACTGCAGGAGAATGACGCCTATTGCCGCACCAACGCTGCCCAGCCAAACAGACCACGTTTTCCACAGCAACCGGGTGTGCTCGACAAACTCAAGTGCCGTGTATTTGCGGATCAGCAGCAGCACAACAACAGCAAACAGGACAACGAGAGGCAGAATAAAAAAAATCATATCAGCCCCTTGTAGATGTCATAGGTGCCTGTGCGCATCACATCCGCGTGACGCCGTGCTCTTAGCGGTGTCTGTCGAGCCCAGAGGCTATCTAGCATGCCATTAGCCGCCGCGTCGAAATCGCCGTTAGCAATGCTGCCCAAGGTGCCACGGAATAATGCCAGACCATCAACGCCCATCTGATAGGCCATGCTGGTAAGCACATCAGCGCGCGCTGAATTGCATTTATCCAGCGCAGCTTTGATGATGGGCCGCGAATTCATCTGGTTGACCTTTCCAGTCACAATCACCTGTTTCCACACATCACCTACCTGACGAGGAACGGTGAACACGTAGCTGGAAAGATTGCCGCCTTTTGGACCGATGCGGATTCCACCAGCAACCGTTGGATAGCCCTGCGTATCGAGATAAGGCGCCTCCCGATACCCTTCCTCAAAATTTAGGATCTGGATAATCTGGCTCACGTCGCGCCTCTCTTCGGATTTGGTCATAGCGCTCTTCACGTCGATCACGTTTGCGCTGGAAATAGACGTTTACGCAGAATGTCGCCATAGCCAGGATGAAGCCGCCAATCGCCAGCCATTCATTTAGCGACATGCTGCCTGCGAGGAACGTAGCCCCCGATGTGGTGTATGCCGCAGCTGTCGTCACTTTGTCTGCCATAGTTTTCATGATCCACCCCTCGTAGGGGCTCGACTGAATTCGGAATTTTCTTCATCCGGGGATAAGCGAGCCCGAGTACACTTTTCTTTGTGATGAGAAAAGTTCGACCTTGCTGCTCCAGATGCAGAAAACCCGCGAATTCGCGGGTTTTTTATTTAATGCGGCGGAAGGCGTAAGTGCCGATCCCCTGCCGGCCTAATTCGCATTCCATGCGATTGTGCTCCACGCATTCGAATCCCTGCTTGCGGAACCAGCTGCGCAGGCCATCGTCGGTGAAGTACCAGATGTGTTCATCCTTGCGGAAGTGATGCGATTGAAGAATGTCGGCGCTGTCGCGGAAGATGGGTATCGAGACGAACACGAACTCATCAGCGCGCGCAACGGCGGCTTCCGGATCATCAATATGCTCGAGCACATCCCACATGCTGATTGCCGGGCTGGTCGAGTTGTAAAGGTCAACGTAGAGCCCTTTACCCTTGAGCCATTCAACACCAGCAGGATTAACGTCATAGCCGTTCGTGAACGGGCGCATTGAAACGAACTGACCCGCTCCGATGCCAACGTCGAGGACTGGCCCGTGATAATGGCGCGCAACCAGTTCAATGCGGGAAATCGTCAACTGGCGGCCAACTTCGGTGTCAGCCAGTTTGCGGTAGCGCTGGAAGTAGTCTTCGTTATACGGCCGGTCCTGTGGTACCGGAAAGCGCCCTATCCCCAGCTCAGGGAAGAACACCAGCTCGCTTTCAACCTTTTGATAAAACTCTTTCATTCAGCCAGGCCTCAAATTTATTGCTGAATCCTGAAATGCCCTTGTCGCACTGGTGGTCCCACTGATGACAGCGGCAGTAATTGTCAGGCATCGCCCAGCCAACGTTACTTAGGTCCATTGCGCTGTCGGTAACAATCTCTGGCGCGTTGTGCGCACCACGACCACCAGCAACGATATAGACCGGCGTCTGGTAGCAGATGGCCGCTGGTAACGCCCACCCTACAGGCGTAACGACAACAGCAGCGTTTTCAACCAGCGACATCAGCCCGCGTAACGTCAGTTCGCCCCGATGCAGATGCAAATCTGCCTCAGGCGGTTCGCCAACCAGCCACTCTTTACCCTCTTCCAGATCAGCAACACTGATAACGAAGAAGTGCTGTCGCAGAATTCGCGAAGCCTGAACCAGATAATCAGGATCCGGATTACGGGAATCACTGCGCCATTCGCTGCGCACCGTTGCCGGGCGAATTACCGCAATAGGCTTATCGCTATAAGGATTCGGCGGATACAGTGACGGCAAATCAAAGCTGCCAGGCTCGGTCCGGAACTTGGCGCGCATCGCATCAAGAATCGAACCGCGTTCGAGTTCTGCTGGACCATAGAAGATGCGACGGCATTCGTAGCTTTCCGGCAATTCATACCAGACGGCTGATGATCGTGATTCATTCTTCTGCTGCGTTCGCAGCGTCGTTTCACTTCGGACAGGCTTTACCGGCAAGTCTTCGTATATCTCCGGCCAGGCGGTTTTGATGTAGCTGCCTGCAGGAAGTTGTTTGACGAAGGCGCGCTGGTAAATCGAGTCACCCAGCCCCTGCATGCCATCAATAAATATCGGTTTCGCTTTCATGGAACTCCCTGATGACGTCTTCCAGCGCAGCGCGTGGGAAGCAGCTAAGGCTGGTCTGTCGGCTGCAATTAATGATCCGCGCGCGTGCTGGCATTTCAGCAATACGCGCAAATTCGCCCTGCCAGCGCCGGATATTGTCCGCTGTCGGGTTGTTGATGCCCTCGTGCGAGCCGTGCCAGTGCAGGCCATTCAAAATTGAACAGTCGTATCCGAGCAGAATGATGTTTTTCGCACCCAGGCTCATCGCGAACAGGATTGCGCGCTGGCCGGAATTAAAGGTGCCTGAGGTATCGGTGTCGAAGAGGTTCAGACCGTAGCGCGTCGCTGCGCGCCTGTTGCATGTCCACCTCTCAGCACCGCTGGTGATGCTGCCGTGGTTCTTATCCCACCAGTCCAGATCCCCAGCGTAGATATATCGACACTGAGGCGCAGCGCGCCAGCTGGTATTGACTGTAATCAGGGGAATGTTAGCGGTGCTGATGAGGTGGCAATCTGGTGACGTAAGCGATGGGCCCGAGGCGCAGATCGCAATAGTGTTCATGCGCCCTCCTCGTTCATGAGTCATAAACAAAAACGCCCGCTGGCTGGTAAGGCCACGGGCGCTTTAATCACTCACTAAATTTGCAACTGACCAGTTTCCGCGTTGATGAACAGCACACAGAAATCCCATCATTGGCGAGATATTGGGCCATTTTCGTCACGACGTCAATACTTAGGATTAATCCGATCCGCAAATAAACTCAAAAAGTGCCAATTTTTCGATTGCTCGTCACCCGCTGCAGCATTTCGTCGGCGATCGCTTCTTCCCTGTGGCACTGGATCACCAGCAGCTCAAAGAACGGTTTGAAGCTGCGGCGCCACGTTGGTTCGCTAATGGTCACCACTGCATATGCTACAGCGCGGCGCACTACTTCGGACGGCAAACGGGCATACCCGCGCCCTGAACATTTAGGGCACTCTTTAGTAACCGGCACGCCCTGCAGTTCGCTCTGCTCTTTGTCCAGCACCTTCCCTTTACCGTGGCACCGGCACGCGTTGCTGATTTCACCCTTGCCACCACATGAATTGCAGCGTGCACGAACAACCTCGCGCACTTGGCGAGTTCCCGGACGAGAGAAAACTGATTTCATGCTAAACACTTCAGCCTCTGTGAATCCGGTGCCGCTGCAACATGGGCAAGAACGTGTGCTGGCAGCGCTGCGCGAATAATCCTGGTAGGCGAACGTTGCAAGCAGTTGCACCAGTTCGCGTTTAACATGCTCATCAAGTTCGGCGATCGCCCGGTAGCGCTCCGACTGACCTAAGCCAAAATCAGTAAGCATCTCCACTGCACGGCTATTAGACGTGACACCATGCTTAGACAGAAACAGCTCAAAGCCAAAGCGTGCCATCGCTTCGGTAAGGCCAAAGGATGCCATCACATCCGTTATGGTCAGGCTGTCACTGGCCGTTGCACGTGGAGAATCGCTTAATTGAGGTGATTTCGGTGCGAAAAATTTAATAGCGCTTTCAAGATTCAATTTGCTTCTCCTGTCTTAATTCGGCGGTGTTATATCGGTCAGGCAATGCTTTCGATCCGTATCTGGCCCTTCTCTCCCCAAATCTTGGTGATCCGCGCGTCCCACACCGCGCTATCGTCATCAAAAACTGCGTCCATCAACGCTTTGTGCAGGTTGTCCACATCAGGTTTCTGCTGGTGCGGGCGGCCAATCAGTTCGGCGCGTTTTTTCTTGCTCCAGCTTTCCGGCATTGGAATAACGAAAGTGATGCGGCAACCGCTTTCAGGAATTGAGACGCCACGCAAGCGCACTTCATCTTTGAACGCCCGGTAACGCATAACCTCAGGACGTTGGCGAAATTTATCGCGCTGCGTCATGCGAGGCTTTCCTAAGGGTTTAATGTCGTAAATCTGGATCAAAAGTCTCTCCGTGAGGCGTGTCCGCCGCGTTCTGGCTTCTCGCGTGCGAGCATCGCCGCTTCCACCTGGTCAATATCTTTGAAGTGCCCGTTATGAAATCGTTGATAGGCAACCCCGCCTGGCCCATGACGGTTTTTACCGACAATGATCTCCGCTACGTCAGCAGCTGCGCTGTCAGGGTTATAAACACCATCGCGATAGATGAACCAGATGCCGTCCGCATCCTGCTCAATGCTGCCGCTGTCGCGCAAATCGGCATTCACCGGGCGTTTATTCGGTCGTTTTTCCACATCGCGTGAAAGCTGGCTGAGGCACACCACCGGCGTGTTCAGTTCCATCGCCATGGTTTTAAGCCCGCGGGTGATTTCGCCGATCGCCAGATCGTTACGTTCAGCTGATGGCTTTTTGATGAGTCCGAGGTAGTCGGCCATAATCAGCGACAAACCCGGATATTTGTTTTTGTGGCGCGTGGCCACCGCCCTGATTTGGTCGATAGTCAGGTTTGTGGCATCCACCACCCAGACATCAAGATCCGCCAGCTGGGCAATGCCCATGGAAATACGACCCCAATCCTCATCTGCGAGATGGCTGGCTTTGCGAAGCATGGAAACCGAAACGTTGGAGGCGTTTGCCAGCTGGCGTTCGACAACCTGCTGAGCCTGCATCTCCATGCTGAAGATCAGCACGCCGCGCTTAACCTGCTCAGTCCCGAGCGTCACAGAACGTTGTGCCACTGCTTCAGCAATCTTCAGTGCCAGTTCGGTTTTACCCATGCCAGGGCGCGCCGCAATGATGATCAGGTCCGTATCATTCAGGCCACCGGTGATGTCATCCAGTGGTTCTATGCCGGTTTTCACTGTGTAGGATTCGTCACCGTCGCTGACGCGCTTCTCCAATGTGTCCATGTAACCATCAAGCAGGTCACAAACGCGCACCGGCACAGCTTCATCGACAGGACGACTGATGTTCATAATCTGACGCGTGAAATCCTGTATGCCTTCCATTGCCGCATCATGATTGTGAGCTGAGGTGATTTTGTCGTAGTGGCTTTCCATCAGTTTCGCGAAGTTACGCACCATGAACTTCTCGTTCAGGCTTTTCGCGTAGCCCTTGAGATTCGCAGCGCTGGGAACCGATTTGACGGTTTCCATAACATTCGAAAAAATTCCCGGCTCGTTGCCCATGGCTTCAGCCACCAGCAGCGCGTCGATCATTTTTTTCTGGTTCGCCTGCCGCTTAATCTCGGTATAGAGCCTCGAGTAAAACGAATTAGTGAATGCTGCAGGCTCAACTGATCCGAGAACATCGTAAGCGTCCGGCGTCAGGCCGGCATGCAGCAAGCAACCTATTACGCTGGATTCAAGATAAAGTTCACTCACAGTGCACCCTCCCTAACCTTGCGCAGCGTCTCCGGTTTCATCAGGTAGTCGAAGCTGGCGCGCCATCCGGTACCATCCGGTCCGCCGAAGTGAAAATCGCGTGCTTCACTCATGAACGTCTTAAAATACGAGCGGAAAGCATCAACCGACTTTTTCGACATGTGGGTCAGTAGCGCGCGAATTGCATTCTCGCGATCCCGGTCCAGTTCAGCGGCAGCAAGGCGGCCATCGGCAATATCGTTCCATGCGTCCACCACCGCGGCGCAATCAATATCGACCGCGTTCAGGCTCCACAGAGTGGCGTCAGCCAGGTAGCCATCGAAGCGATTAACCCGGCAAATGTTGGCAGGTTTTGCCACGGTACCGTTGCGGCGCGTCCAGGTCTGGGCAACCCAGCGGATAACCAGCTTCAGGTCAGACACCGTGTAGGCATCCCGCGCAGCACGCTCTGTGAGCAAAACAGCAAAGGCTTCACCAGAGCGGCAGGCAGAGCCTGTGACCTCGTTGTAAAACTCCAGGACCTGTTTTGCCTGTGATAAAACTTCTTCCGAAAATTCCCCCTTGGGGGCTTTAGGGGGATCTGTTTTTACTGTCTTTGGAATAATGTCTTTGGTGTCCCCCTGTTTTGA
>Ga0308163_10001200_pt1 | contig 30647 bp, 28 predicted proteins | sample PhyTR1_FD_201037 | JGI IMG/M metagenome (GOLD analysis project Ga0308163, IMG submission 201037) | Phyllosphere microbial communities from UC Gill Tract Community Farm, Albany, California, United States - DLSLT.R1 | ecosystem: Host-associated > Plants > Phyllosphere > Unclassified | place: USA... | reverse complement strand
CAGGTATTCCGTCAGTTCGGGGCTGTCGACGAGCACGCCGACTTCGGTGTTCCACAGCACCGAGCGCGGGTCGAAATTGAAGGAGCCGACGAACATCTTCTGTCGGTCAAAAATCATTGCTTTGCTGTGCAGGCTGGACTCAGAGCCACCCTTCAGGGTTTTAGTGCGCAGAAACCTGGGTCCGCTGCCTCCGCGATTGCTGGGGTCTCCCGGCTGGCGTCTCAGCTCGAACAGCTTCACGCCATGCGCCAGCAACGCTTTGCGGTAAGGCGCATAACCGCCATGGACGGCTGGCACGTCCGTGGCTTCCAGCGAGTTGGTCAGCAGGCTCACTGAAACGCCTTTGTCCGAAAGCCCGGTGAGGTACACCAGACCGTCCTGCCCAGGCACGAAATACGCCGAAATCATCATCAATTCTTGATGCACGTTCAGCAGATCGGGACTCAGTTGCGTGGTCAGCAACAAATGCGGGTCGGGCTCGCCCCGCGACAGCACTTTGGTCGGTGCGTCCCACAGCGCCTGGTTGTGCGCCCAGATCAGCTCGTTGAGCCAGGTCTTCATGCGGGGCTGGGTCTTGTAAGCCATCAGCCTTTCGTACAGGGCTTTTTTCTCGACATGCGCCTGTTCCAGCGAGGCCGCCAGACGCGTGCGCGCTTCGGCCAGATCCTTGGTGTCGGGAGGCCAATAGAGGAAGTCGTCAATCGGCTTGCTCAGGGTGCTGTTCCAGTACTGATCAAAGCTATGACTGAGCTGCTCGGCCACCGGGCCCACGCTGAGCATGTCGATGTCGGTGAAGTTCAGGTTCGGTTCGGCGTCGAAGTATTCGTCACCCAGGTTACGCCCGCCGACGATGGCCACTGCGCTGTCAGCCAGCCACAGCTTGTTGTGCATGCGTCGATGCTGCTGCGACAGATTGAACAGACGCCCCATGTTGCGCGTGGCGCCGGTGCTGCGGCCCAGATTGAGCGGGTTGAACAGACGAATCTGGATGTTGGGATGCGCGGCGAGGGTGGCGATGACTTCATCCAGGCCGTCGCTGGTGGTGTCGTCCAGCAGGATGCGAACGCGCACGCCGCGGTCTGCGGCCTTCAACAGCTCATCGATCAACGCCCGGGTGCTGAGCCCGTCGTGAACGATGTAGTACTGCAGGTCCAGGCTGGTTTTGGCGTTGCGGATCAGTTCGGCCCGGGCCATGAAGGCTTCCGTGCTGTTGGGCAGCAGGCGAAAACCTGAGCGGCCTTCGTACGGCGCGGCCTGGGCCATGATCGAGCGTCCGAAGGAGGACGCCGACGCGGGCAATGCCTGACTCGGGCCGTCATCCGCCACGGGCGTATGCGCGCATCCGCTGATACCCAGGGCACAGGCCAAAAGGAGGGGCAACGCCCATGTGTTGGTCAACGCAATCATCCAGAAGTCACATCATGGCGATATGACCGCGTTTTCGGCAAAAGGTTAAGTCGCGGCGTCGGTTTTGGCCATGAGCCGCGCCGCCATTGCACCGACCTTGCGCACCGCCTCCTCGATTTTCGGCGTTGGCTTGGCCGCGAAATTCATGCGCAGGCAATTCCTGTACTTGCCCGAGGCCGAAAAAATATTGCCGACGGCGATCTGTACGCCTTGCCCTTCCAGCGCGCGATTCAAGCGAAGCGAGTCAAAGTCCTCAGGCAACTCGACCCAAAGCATGAAGCCGCCTTGCGGACGGCTGACCCGAGTGCCCTCCGGGAAATAACGCGTCACCCAGTCGGTCATCAAGTCACGGCTGCGCTGGTACTGGCCACGCATCCGGCGCATGTGCGGTTCGTAATGCCCGGCCTGCAGAAATTCGGCAATCGCCAGTTGCGGTTGGGTCGCGGTGGAACCGGTGCTGATGTATTTCATGTGCAGCACACGGTCGAGGTAGCGGCCCGGCGCGACCCAGCCGACGCGCAGACCGGGCGCCAGGGTTTTCGAGAAAGAGCTGCAGAGCAGGACGCGTCCGTCGACGTCGAATGATTTGATCGTGCGCGGGCGAGGGTAGGTGTAGGCGAGGTCGCCATACACATCGTCCTCGATGATCGCCACGTCAAAGCGCTGGGCGAGGGTCAGCAAGGCGCGCTTACGGTCTTCCGGCATGATGTAACCCAGCGGGTTATTGCAGTTAGGCGTCAACTGTATGGCCTTGATCGGCCATTGTTCGAGAGCCAGCTCGAGTGCGTCCAGGCTGATGCCGGTGATGGGGTCGGTCGGTATCTCCAGCGCCTTCATTCCAAGGCCTTTGAGCGCCTGCATGGCGCCGTGAAAGCTGGGTGAGTCCACGGCCACGATGTCACCGGGTTCGCAGATGGAGCGAATGCTGACCGCCAGCGCTTCTTGAGCGCCGGTAGTGATCACCAGATCATCCGGGGCAATGCTGGTACCCGAGTCCAGCAACAGGCGAGCAACCTGATCACGCAGGCATTGCGTGCCATGAATGTTGTCGTAATACAGCCCCGGCATGTCCTGGCGGCGGCTGATCTTGCCCAGCGCCTGAGTCAACGGGCGCAAGGTCGGGCTGCTGATGTCGGGCATGCCCCGCGCCAGTTGCACGACGTCGGGGCTGGGAATGGCTTTGGCCAGCTCCAGCACTTGATCCCATTGCGAGATATCGACCGGTCGCTGCGCAGGGCGTCCTACGACCGGTAATGCAGGTGTCTTGCGCCCTGCGGGAACGAAGTAACCCGACTTGGGGCGAGGCGATGCCAGACCGTTATCTTCGAGTAACCGATAGGCCTGTTGCACGGTACTGAGGCTGACGCCGTGTTCAAGGCTCAGTGCGCGGACCGAGGGCAGGCGGTCACCGGGTCGGTAGAAGCCGTTTTCGATGCGCGTGCCGAGCAACTCGGCAAGATTGATGTAGAGGGTCATGGCGTACTCCCGCACAGTGTCGCGTCGGTTGACCGATACAGATGGGGCGAAAATACAGCATTCAGGTGTTGATGTATTGAATCTGTATGCAAAAAATTAGAATTCTTTGGATCTGTAATGGTTTTCCATACAGACGCATCATGGAATCACTTGGAACCCATGATGAGGTGTCTGGAAATGAGCGGAATGAGCGATGTCCGGCTGACGCTGTATGCACAGGAGTTGGTGAGGGAGCAGGAGGTACGGGTGCGCGTCAATGCGCCAAAGGGCCTGGGTGTTTGGGGCTTGTTTCAACACCGGCGCGTTACGCGGCGAGCGCTCTTGAACCTGACCGACGATCAACTGCGCGACATTGGCCTGAGTTACGAACAGGCACGGCGCGAAGGGCTCAAACCGTTCTGGAGAGAGTGATGCGGGTCAACGCAAGCTTGCTTTTGGCAAGCTCATGGCAAGCCCACGATCTCAAGAACGATGAACGCTCTGTAGGATACGTCGGAGGTTACGACGGCAGCGAATGCGGTCCATCAAGCGAATCTGTATGGCCTGACAGGACCCGTTCGCCAGCAAGCCGGCTCCTATAGGGCCGCGCCATCCGATCCGGACCAGCTCTTGAGTCGATGCCAGAGCATCCCCAGCGCCAGCAAAGGCGAGCGTAGATGTTTGCCGCCCGGAAAGGTCATGTGTGGAACCTTGGCGAACACGTCGAAGCCGCTACTGTGCTGGCCACTGATGGCTTCACCCAATAACTTGCCCGCCAGATGCGTGGCATTGAGCCCATGACCTGCATACGCCTGGGCATAGAACACATTCGGATGCTCATCCAGACGCCCTATCTGCGGCAGCCGGTTGGCGCCGATGCCGATCATCCCGCCCCACTGGAAATCAATCTTCACATCCTTGAGCTGTGGAAAGACCTTGAGCATTTTCGGCTGCATGTACGCACCGATGTCCTGCGGATCGCGCCCGGAATAGTGGCAGGCGCCGCCAAACAGCAGGCGCTTGTCGGCCGAGAGCCGGAAGTAGTCCACCGCCACCCGCTGGTCACACATGGCGGTATTGCGCGGAAGCAGTTGCTGGGCCAAATCGTCGCCCAAAGGCTCGGTGGCGATGATGTAGCTTCCGGCCGGCAGGACCTTGCCACTGAGGGTCGGGTCCAGATCGTTCAAATACGCGTTGCAGCCCAGCACCAGCGTGTCGGCGCGAACCAGGCCGTGGGCGGTATGCACCTTGACCTGTGCGCCGTACTCGAGGCGGATCACGGGCGAATGTTCGAACAGTTGAACGCCGAGTGATTTCGCAACGGCAGCCTCACCCAGCGCCAGGTTCAGCGGATGCAAATGGCCCGAGCCCATGTCCAGCATGCCGCCCGCGTAATTGCCTGAATCGATGACGCTGCGCAGGCTCTCGCGCGGTATCAGCTGCAACTCATGGCGATAGCCCAGTCCCCGCAGATCCTCTGCATCCACGGCGAAACCGTCGAATTCCCTGGGTTTGTTGGCCAGGTCGCAATAGCCCCACGTAAGGTCGCAGTCGATCCGGTATTTCTCCACGCGCTGCCGGACGATCTCGACGGCTTCCAGTCCCATCCGTTTGATCTCGCGCACGCCGCTGTCGCCGATCACATCGCGAAAGCGCTCGACGTGATGACCTACGCCGCGAATCAACTGCCCGCCGTTGCGGCCGCTGGCGCCCCATCCGATCTTGTGTGCTTCCAGCAACGCGACGCTCAGTCCACGCTCGGCCAGTTCGATCGCCGTGTTCAGTCCCGTAAACCCGCCACCGACCACGCAGACGTCCACCTTCACGTCGCCCGCGAGGGCAGGGTAATCGGGCTGCTGGTGGCTGCTTGCCGCATAATAAGAAGCAGCGTGGCTGGAAGCATGGGTGGGTCGAGCGCGGGCGTCCATGGCGGTTTTCTCGGGGTGCTGTTTGGAAAATTTTACGGAGGGTAGCGACGTGACCGCGCAGGGGCAAGCGATGCCAGATATCGTCAGGTGAAAGGCGCAGTGCACTCCCAGAGGTTGTCGGCAGGCCACACGTTATCTATCAGGCTGGCATTTGCTGATGCACAATTAACGCCTCTCACAGGGAAATTTCACGCGATGAGCTGCAACAGCCAGAAAATCCGCGATTTGCGGCGGCAGATCCCGTCCTTCGAATGCGTGCCCGGCTGCCACGATTGCTGTGGGCCGGTGACGACGTCGTCCGAGGAGATGGCGCGCCTGCCGCGCAAGACGGCTGCGGAGCAGGAAGCGGCGCTCAATGAGTTGAACTGTGTGCACCTGGGGCCGAACGGCTGCACGGTGTATGACGAGCGCCCGCTCATCTGCCGGTTGTTCGGCACCACCCAAACCCTGCCATGCCCCAACGGGCGCCGCCCTGCTGAGCTGATTCACCCGCGGGTGGAGAAACAAGTGCATGAGTACATTGCGTCGACGCGGCAGGTGTTGGTTTGATTGACGCCACCAATCTTTGTAGGAGCGTGGCTTGTCCCGCGATCGGACGGGAACCGGCCGCAAATTCGGATAATGCGGTGCATCAGATACGGCTCCGTTGCCCGATTTTGCTGTCGCTTCGCGACAGATCGCGGGACAAGCCACGCTCCTACGGATGACGTGCGGCGTTCATCACTCCGGAATCGGCAGGTTCAGACTCTCCTTCACCTCTTCCATAACGATGTAGCTCTTGGACTCGCGCACATGCGGCAGCTTGAGCAGGATGTCGCCCAGCAGCTTGCGGTAGGAGGCCATCTCCGAGATGCGTGCTTTTACCAGGTAGTCGAAGTCACCCGAGACGAGGTGACACTCCAGCACATGAGGCAGTTTGAGGACCGCTCGGCGGAATTCCTCAAATGTGTCGCCCGATTTGTAATCCAGACTGATCTCGACGAACACCAGCAGACTAGCCTTCAGGTTCTGCGGATTGAGCCGGGCGTTGTAGCCCATGATGATGCCTTCGCGCTCGAGGCGACGGACCCGTTCTGTACAGGGCGTGGTAGAGAGGCCCACGCGTTCGCCCAGCTCCGTGAAGGAAATTCTGCCGTCGCCCTGCAGGATGCGCAGGATGTTGCGATCGATCTTGTCCAGTTCACGTTTTGACTGGTGTTGGGTGCGCATGGCTTACCCCCTCTGCTAAAGCCTTGGTTGTCGAGAATTAACGCCGAATATAGGCGCTTATATAGTGAAAAGCACTGCTCGATGCTTTTTATACTGCCCACATCCTTGCTTAAAACTTCAAAACGTCAGCGGATATCCGCGATGAGGAAATCAACATGCGCGTCCTGGTCCTTGGAAGTGGCGTAATCGGTGTCACCAGTGCTTATTACCTGGCCCGTGCGGGCTTTGAGGTGACGGTGGTAGACCGTCAGCCTGCCGCTGCCATGGAAACCAGTTTTGCCAACGCCGGGCAGGTGTCGCCGGGCTACGCATCGCCGTGGGCCGCCCCGGGCGTACCGCTCAAAGCCATCAAATGGTTGTTGCAGCGCCACGCGCCGCTGGCGATCAAGGCAACCGCCGACATCGATCAATACCTGTGGATGGCGCAAATGCTGCGCAACTGCACGCAGAACCGCTATGCGGTGAACAAGGAACGCATGGTGCGTCTGTCCGAATACAGCCGCGACTGCCTTGACGAACTGCGCGCAGAAACCGGCATTGCCTACGAAGGTCGCAGCCTGGGCACCACGCAACTGTTCCGTACGCAAGAGCAACTGGACAACGCCGCCAAGGACATCGCCGTCCTTGAGCAGGCGGGTGTGCCGTACGAAGTCCTGGACCGCGAAGGCATTGCGCGCGTCGAGCCCGCGCTGGCCAGCGTCAGTAACATCCTCAGCGGCGCCCTGCGTTTGCCAAACGACCAGACGGGCGATTGCCAGCTGTTCACGACGCGTCTGGCACAGATGTGTGTGAAGTTAGGCGTTGAATTCCGATTCGGCCAGTCGATCGAGTCGATCGACTTTGCGGGCGACCGGATCAACGGCGTGCGCGTCAACGGCAAACTGGAGACGGCTGATCGCTACGTGCTGGCGTTGGGCAGCTACTCGCCGCAATTGCTCAAGCCGCTGGGCATCAAGGCGCCGGTATACCCGCTCAAGGGTTATTCGCTGACCGTGCCGATCACCAACCCTGACATGGCGCCAACCTCGACCATTCTCGACGAGACTTACAAGGTCGCGATTACCCGCTTCGACAACCGGATCCGAGTGGGCGGCATGGCGGAGATCGCCGGTTTTGACCTGTCGCTCAATCCTCGCCGGCGTGAAACGCTGGAGATGATCGTCAACGATCTCTATCCTCAGGGCGGCGACCTGACCGAGGCCAGTTTCTGGACCGGCCTGCGTCCAACCACACCGGATGGCACGCCCATCGTCGGTGCTACACCGTATCGCAACCTGTTCCTCAATACCGGCCACGGAACACTTGGCTGGACCATGGCCTGCGGTTCAGGTCGTTTGCTGGCCGACCTGATCGCCCGCAAGAAACCTCAGATCAGCGCCGAAGGCCTCGATATTTCCCGCTACGGAAGCTCCAAGGAGATCGCAAAACATGTCAATCCAGCGCCAGCTCACCAATGAGCGCATGAGCCAGATCGTCGTCCACAACGGCACCGTTTACCTGTCCGGCCAAGTGGGTGACGACATGGCGGCGGGTATCGAACAACAAACCCGCGAGACGCTTAATTCCATCGAGCGCCTGCTGGACCTGGCCGGGACCGACAAGAGCCGCATTCTGTCGGTGACGATTTACCTGAAAGACATCGACGCGCACTTCGCCGGGATGAACAGTGTGTGGGATAAGTGGCTGCCCAGGGGCGTCGCGCCAGCCCGTGCCACTGTTGAAGCCAAGCTGTGTGAACCGGAAATTCTGGTTGAGTTGTCGGTGACAGCTGCGCTGCCTTAAATAAAGCTCCGCCACGGTTTCTGTGGGAGCGAGCTTGCTCGCGAAGACGTCGTGTCAGACGACTCATATGTTGTTTGATCCGACGCCTTCGTGAGCAAGCTCACTCCCACAGGTTTTCGATTTCATCCGATCAGAACTTTCTTGCCATGCGTCCAGCCCGCGCCCTCATCGATCTCTGCGCCCTGCGCCACAACTATCAACTGGCCCGTGAAACCACAGGCGCAAAGGCGCTTGCCGTGATCAAGGCCGATGCCTATGGGCATGGTGCCGTGCGCGTTGCCCAGGCGCTCGAAGCCCAGGCCGATGGTTTTGCGGTGGCCTGCATTGAAGAAGCTCTGGAGTTGCGCCAAGCCGGTATTCGCGCGCCTATTCTGTTGCTGGAGGGATTTTTTGAAGCCGACGAACTGCCGCTAATCGTCGAGCACGATTTCTGGTGCGTGGTGCATTCGCTGTGGCAACTCGACGCCATCGAGCAGACGCCCGTCAGCAGGCCGCTGAACATCTGGTTGAAGATGGACTCGGGCATGCACCGCGTGGGTGTCCACCCGGCTGACTATGAGTCCGCCTACAAACGTCTGCTGATCAGCGGGAAAGTCGCCAAGGTCGTGCTAATGACTCACTTCGCTCGGGCCGACGAGCTGGGCAGTAATCGCACGGACGAACAAGTGGCGATCTTTCAATCGGCTCGCGAAGGGCTATCGGCCGAGGTCAGCTTGCGCAACTCGCCCGGTGTAATGGGCTGGCCCAACGTGCCGAGCGACTGGGTGCGGCCCGGCATCATGTTGTATGGCGCGACGCCCTTTGATCAGCCGCAGTCGGTAGCTGATCGGCTGCAGCCCGTGATGACGCTGGAATCCAAAGTGATCTGCGTGCGTGAGCTGCCAGCCGGCGAGCCGGTGGGTTACGGCGGGGCTTTCGTGACCGACCGCAACATGCGCATTGGCGTGGTCGCGATGGGCTACGCCGACGGTTACCCGCGTCAGGCGCCGACCGGTACACCGGTGATGATCGACGGGCATCGCAGCCAGCTATTGGGGCGCGTGTCGATGGACATGCTGTGTGTCGACCTGACCCACGTGCCGGGCGCAGGGCTAGGGAGCCGCGTCGAGCTTTGGGGAAAAAACGTGCTGGCCAGCGACCTCGCCACCCACGCAGGCATGATTCCTTATCAGATCTTCTGCAACCTCAAGCGCGTGCCGAGACTCTACTCCGGCGACTGATCGCGCCCGTCGCTTCATTCGTCCAATCCTTTGCGGCCCATGGCGGCCGCGGGTCCCTTTGCTAATCTGGTCAAGTGTTGTAAATACTGAACGCGGTCGCCATCATGGCGGCCACTTGACCGTATCTGTTTATCAGGAGGACTCCAGCATTGGACGTCGGTGAACGACTGCAATCCATTCGTAAACTCAAAGGTCTGTCCCAGCGTGAACTCGCCAAGCGAGCGGGCGTGACCAACAGCACCATTTCCATGATCGAGAAAAACAGCGTCAGTCCCTCGATCAGTTCCCTGCGCAAGGTGCTGGGCGGCATACCGATGTCCATGGTGGAGTTCTTCTCGGAAGAGCTTGAGCCAGAAAACCCGACTCAGGTGGTTTATAAAGCCAGTGAGCTGATCGATATCTCGGACGGCGCCGTCACCATGAAACTGGTCGGCAAGTCCCATCCAGACAGGGCCATCGCGTTCCTGACCGAGGTGTACCCCCCAGGCGCCGACACGGGCGAAGAGATGCTCGTTCATGAGGGCGAAGAGACCGGCATTCTGGTCGAGGGACGACTTGAGCTTGTCGTTGGCCTCGATACGTATGTGCTTGAGGCGGGCGACAGCTACTATTTCGAAAGTACCCGACCTCATCGCTTCCGTAATCCGTTCGACGTTCCGGCGCGACTCATCAGCGCTGCCACGCCGGCGAATTTCTGATCCGCCAAACCCTTCCCGCGTCGAGCCATCACGCCGGAAGCAGGACGAGCCCGAAGCAACAGGTCGACGCACGAATAACCCTGCGGTGTTCAGGGATGTAACGACCAACGGGCTACCCGCTATACTTTCGCCGTCTGCGGCTTACCGTGACCGCAGGGGCGTTATAGCCACCATGAGGGTGAAAGCGTGAACCTTACTAATAAGATCCTGGCTGCTGTTGCACTCCTCGCGCTTTGGGCTTTTGCGGCCCAGGCCTCCACCAGCGATGACCTCGCCAAACGACTCGAGCCTGTCGGACAAGTCTGCATCCAGGGCAAGGAATGCCCCGGCATGGACGTCGCGGCGACGGCTGGCGGCGCGGGTGGCGCAAAATCCCCTGACGACGTGATCGGCAAACATTGCAACGCCTGCCATGGTACCGGGCTGCTGGGCTCCCCGAAAATCGGTGACAGCGCCGATTGGAACAAGCGCGCGAAAGAACAGGGCGGTCTTGACGGTTTGTTGGCCAAGGCGATCAGTGGCATCAACGCCATGCCGCCAAAAGGCACCTGCGCCGATTGCTCGGATGAAGAGCTCAAAGGCGCGATCAAGAAGATGTCCGGGCTGCAGTAGGACTGAAAGGATCTTATGTTTCGCAAAACAACGCTGGTAGGGCTGCTGCCTTGTCTGATGTTTGTCGACATTGCGCAGGCGACCATGCGCTGCGGGACTGCGTTGATCAACCTTGGCGATACCGCTACGGTTGTTCGCGAAAAATGCGGTGCGCCTGACCGCAGCGAGGATCAGGAGCCAGCTTCGCGCCTGAACGGAGTGCCTCGCCTTAACGCCGTGAAAGTCAGTTTCTGGGTATATGGGCCTCGCAATGGCGCCTTCCAGCACCTCAAGTTCATCGAGGAAAAGCTGGTGGCGATCGATATCCGACGCGATTGAGCCTGTCGATGCCTGATGCAGCAATTACCGTCCATTTCCGGTCCAACCTCCATCGAATAACATCAGGAGAGGCCGGATGCCGCATTCCTGCTCCGTCGAGCAAGCTGTCGATCATGTACTGGCCGAGCTGCCTGCCCACATCCGCATGGGCATGCCGTTGGGGCTGGGCAAGCCCAACCGGTTTGCCAACGCGCTGTATACCCGCATTAAATCGCTGCCTGATCGGCAACTGACGATCTATACCGCGCTGTGCCTGGGTCGGCCTGCGGCGGGTGATGGGTTGCAGGGGCGCTTTCTCGAGCCTTTTCTTGAGCGTGTTTTTGGCGATTACCCGGAGCTGGATTTCCTGGCTGATCTGCACAAGGACAACCTGCCGCCGAACGTGCAGGTCGAGCAGTTTTTCATGCAGCCCGGCAGCCTGCTGAACAGCACTCAGGCGCAGCAGGACTATGTCAGCAGCAATTACAGCCATGCGGCGCGGGACATCAACGCCAGCGGCCTGAACCTGATCGCGCAACTGGTGGCCCGCGACCCGCAACACAGCGACCGGTTAAGTCTGAGCTGCAACCCCGACATCACCCTCGACCTCTTGCCCATGGTGGAAAAACGTCGGTCTCAGGGGGAGAACATATTGGTGCTGGGGCATGTTCACGCCGATCTCCCGTACATGCCGGGTGACGCAGAAGTGAGTATCGACACCTTCGATCTGCTGATCGAACACGAAGAGCGCAGCACGCTGTTTTCCACGCCCAACATGCCGGTCGGTATCCAGGATCACTTCATTGGCGTGTATGCCAGTACGCTGGTCCGCGACGGCGGCACGTTACAGATCGGCATCGGTTCGATGGGCGATGCATTGACTGCGGCCCTGCTGGCACGGCAGGCCGACAACGAAGCCTATCGCGCTTGCCTCGCGGAGCTGGAGGGTATCTCAACCTGGAAGCCGCTGATCGAAGCAGAAGGCGGCATGATGCCGTTCGCCGCCGGGCTGTACGGCTGCAGCGAAATGCTGGTTAACGGGCTGTTGGTGCTGCTGGATGCCGGCATCGTCCGGCGTAAGGTCTACCCCGACGCCGCCTTGCAAAAGCTGGCCGATGCCGGGATGCTGGATGAGTCCATTCACCGTAACGGCGTGTTGATCCATGGCGGTTTCTTTCTGGGACCGCGCAGCTTTTATGAGCGCCTGAGGGAGTTGACGCCCACGCAGATGGCCCAGATCAACATGACCGCCATCAGCTACATCAACGAGCTGTATGGCGACGAAACGCTCAAGCGGCTGCAGCGACGCGATGCGCGATTTATCAACAGTGCATTCACTGTCACGCTGCTCGGCGCCGCTGTTTCCGACCAATTGGCCGATGGGCGTGTCGTCAGCGGTGTCGGCGGGCAATACAACTTCGTTGCCCAGGCCCATGCGCTGGAAGGCGCGCGCTCGATTTTGATTCTGCGCAGCTGGCGGGAGTCGGGTGGAGACGTCAGCTCCAATATCGTCTGGGAGTACGGACACACGACGATTCCTCGGCATTTGCGGGACATCGTCATTACCGAATACGGGATTGCCGATTTGCGCGGCAAGACCGATGCCGCCGTGATCGAAGCCCTGCTCAACATTACCGACTCACGCTTTCAGCCGGGGTTGATCGAGCAGGCGCAAAAGGCGGGCAAGCTGCCCAAGGGCTTCCGTCTAGACCCGTTGTTCAGTCAGAACACGCCGCAACGGTTGAAAGCGATTCGCGACCGCTTTCCTTCGCTGTTTATTGAATACCCGTTGGGCACCGATTTCACGGCAGAGGAGCGGGATCTGCTGCGCGCACTGAACTGGCTCAAGAGTAAGTTCAAGCTCACCGAACTGATCGACCTTGGCAAGGCGACGCTGGAAGCGCCGGAGCCGGATGCATTCCCCGAACACCTGCAGCGGATGGGGCTGGATCAGCCGCAAGGGTTGCGCGAGGAGTTGTATCAGCGACTGTTGCTGGCGGGGTTGCAGGCAACGAATCAGGGTTTTTAACGCTGCGGACAAAACCTGTGGGAGTGAGCTTGCTCACGAAGACGGATTGTGAGTCTCCACAACTGCTGTGGATACACCGGCCTCTTCGTGAGCAAGCTCACTCCCAAAGAGAATTTCTGTATTCAGGAACAGGTTTTGATCACCAACAACACCGCTGCAATCATCCCGGTTACGGCAAACAGCTGTTGCAGCCTTGGCCCGGCCAGAAACCGTGCGGCCTGTCGTCCGATGATCAGGCCGACAACCGCGCCTGCCGCAAACGGCACCCCTACGGCCCAATGCATCACACCGCTGACGCTGGCGGTAATCACGCTGGCAGTTGATACCAGCGCGATGACTGCCAGAGACGTGGCGACAATGCTCTTCATGTCCAGGTCGGTGTAGCGGGTCAGCGCCGGAATGATCACGAAGCCGCCGCCAACGCCGAGCAGTCCCGACAGCACACCCGACATCACGCCCGTGATCGCCAGCGAACGGGCGCAAGGCAGTGTCCAGCGCAGACGGCCTTCCAGTGGATTGAGAACGCAGGGCAGGAATTCGGCGCGTGCTGCGGGCTGACCATGGTGCAGCTCGTGAGCGGCCTTGCGGTAAATCCGTCCGCACGCATAGACCAGCACCACGGCGAACCCCAGCGCCAACGGTGCGTTGGGCAGTTGATGAGCGAGCCATAAGCCCAGCGGCGCGAAGCAGACACCGATCGCTGCGATGAACAACGCGGCGCGATACCGCACGATGCCTTGGCGCAAGCCCAGCAACGCACCGACGGCGGACGCAAGCCCGACTGCCAGCAAGCCGACAGGCGCGGCTTCGACCATCGATAAACCCAGTCCGAACACCAACAGCGGCACCGCGAGAATGCCGCCACCTGCGCCGGTGAGGGCCAATACCGCGCCAATGATTGTGCCGAGGCCGGCTCCGATCAGTTCGTGTTCAGGCATCGTGGGTGGCGTCCACCGTCGGTGTCGGTCGGACTAACCACTCGCGTCCCTTGAGCATGGCGTGCCAGTAAACGTTCGGCAGTGCGACGGCTTTCAACCACCAGGCCAGTCGCGTCGGGCGTCGCCCGTCAAGCAGCCAGGTCGGGAAGCTCGGAGCGACTTTGCCGCCGTAGGTGAACTCGGCGATGACGATTTTGCCCCGTTCCACCGTTAGCGGGCAGGAGCCGTAGCCGTCGTAATGGGCCCAGTGCGCGCGCCGGTTCAGTGCCACCAACACGTTGTTGGCGACCACGGGCGCCTGTTTTCTCGCCGCTGCTGCGGTCTTGGCGTTGCTGGTGTTGGTCACGTCACCCAATCCGTGGACGTTGGCGAACTGGCGATGGCGCAAGGTCGCTGGATCGACGTCAACCCAGCCAGCCGCATCGGCCAGCGGGCTCTGCCGAATGAAATCCGGTGCAATCTGCGGCGGCACCACGTGAAGCATGTCGAAGGTCTGCTCGACGGTTTCGCTGGAACCATCGTCCAGCGTCCGAACGAACGTGGCGCGCTGCTGTGGGCCATCGACCGCGACCAGTTTCGAACCGAACTTCAGGTCGATGCTGTACTTACGCACGTACTCCATCAGCGCAGGCACGTACTCGGCAACCCCGAACAGGACGCCGCCCGCGTTATGAAACTCCGTGTTGATGTGGGCAAGGCGATCGGTTCTGAGCCAATGATCACAAGACAGGTACATGGCCTTTTGCGGCGCACCGGCGCATTTGATGGGCATCGGCGGCTGCGTGAACAATGCGCGGCCCTGTTTGAGTTGCTGAGCCAGCTGCCAGGTATAGGGCGCCAAGTCGTAGCGGTAGTTGGACGTCACGCCATGGCGGCCCAGGGTTTCGCGGAGCCCGTCGATGGCGTCCCAGTTCAGTTTCAGGCCCGGACAGACCACCAGTTGCTCGTAGCCGACGACCCGGCCGTCGTTGAGTACGACTTGATTGTGGGTGGGGTCGAAGCGCTCGACCGCCGACTTGATCCAGCGAGCTTTGGCGGGAATCACCGCGGCCATGCTGCGGGCCGTGGACTCGGGCTGGAAGATGCCCGCGCCGACCATGGTCCAGCCAGGCTGGTAGTAATGTGTGTCGGCGGGGTCAATCAGTGCGACGTCCAGCGAAGCATCGCGCGCCAGCAGGCTGGAAGCGGTGGCGATGCCCGCAGCGCCCGCGCCGATGATCACAATTTGATGATGAATCTTGTTGCCAGGCATGGCGTTGTTTCCAAAAGAATCTGAAGTCAGGCACCGATCTCAATCAGCGCCGGCGGCGGGCGTCACAGGGCGTTGATCGGGATCTTCAGATACCGCACACCGTTGTCTTCCGGCTCCGGAAGGTGGCCGCCGCGCATGTTGATCTGCACCGAGGGAAGGATCAGCACGGGCATATCCAGCGTTGCATCGCGCTTTTCGCGCATCTCGACGAACGCGTCTTCGTCGATGCCTTCGCGAATATGGATGTTGTGGGCACGCTGTTCGGCCACGGTGGTCATGTACTTCAGCTCACGGCCGTTGGGCAGGTAGTCGTGGCACATGAACAGGCGTGTTTGCGGCGGCAGGCTGAGAATCCGGCCAATCGATCGGTACAGCGTGCGCGCGTCGGCGCCCGGGAAGTCGCAGCGGGCCGTGCCGTAATCCGGCATGAACAACGTGTCGCCGACAAAACCCACGGTCTGGCCATCGGCTTCGATGAGGTAGGTCATGCAGGCGGGCGTATGGCCGGGTGTGTGCATCGCGCGGGCCTGCAAAGAACCGATCTGAAAGTGCGCGTCATCTTCCAGCAACCGGTCGAACTGACTGCCATCACGCGCGAACTCCCCTTTGGCGTTGAACAGTGTGCCGAACACCTTCTGCACGCGGGTGATGTGGCTGCCAATGGCGACAGCACCGCCGAGTTTCTCTTTCAAATATGCAGCGGCCGAGACATGGTCGGCATGCACGTGGGTTTCCAGAATCCATTCGACCGAGACGCCCAGCTCGCGAACCCTGGCGATCAGCTTGTCGGCCGACTCGGTGTGTGTCCTTCCCGATTTAGGGTCGTAGTCCAGCACGCTGTCGATCAGCGCCGCCTTGAGAGTTGAGCGGTCGATGACCAGATAACTGATGGTCCAGGTCTGCGGATCGAAAAACGCCTCCACGCACAATGTTTCGCCGATGTTCATGGTTTTCTCCAGAAGGTGCCTGATGCCAGACCGGATGGCAGTCGCTGCCTGGAGAGATCAATATCCATGCCAGCGGATGTTTGAGGTCTGATCTGGATACCGAGGCCTGTTTATAAGGGGCTGTGCAGTCGGGTCAGCGAGACGCAAGGGCTTTCTCTGCCATAACTGGCAGTTAAATGGCAGCAGATGGCAGTCAATGGCAGTGGACGGGGCAAAGGAGTACCCTTGCGCTACGCGCAGGAGATCCACATGGCAAACGCTTCAGACGCTCTTTCCAGCCCGCAGATGCAGGCGTTGGTGTCCTATCTCGAGCACGACACCCATCCCACCATCGTGTTGGACATTGACTACAACATAGTCGCCGCAAACACGGCTTATCAACGGCAATTTGGTGTGGAGGGGCGGCCCCATGTGGGCGCCAAGTGCTATCGCGTGTCGCATCAGTTCGCCGTGCCCTGCGATCAGGCCGGCGAGCACTGCCCAATGCGCAAGGCGTCGGAAACCAAGGTGCCGGAACGCGTGCTGCACATTCATCACACGCCCCGGGGTCCTGAGCATGTGGACGTGGAGCTGCGTCCGATTCTGGATGCCCGAGGTGAGGTGTTCGCGTATGTCGAGCGGCTGAACAGCGTGGCCGTGGCGTCTGTTCAACCGCAGCAAAGCGGCTTGGTCGGGCGTTCGGTTGCTTTCAAGGAAGCGCTGACAGCGCTGCAGCGCGCCGCGCCGTCGCAGATTCCCGTGCTATTGCAAGGCGAGTCCGGGACCGGTAAGGAGCTGTTCGCCCGCGCGTTGCACGCCGCCAGCCCCAGAGCCGGTGGCCCGTTGGTGGTGGTCGATTGCACAGGATTGACCGAGACGTTGCTGGAAAGCGAACTGTTCGGCTACGAAAAAGGCGCGTTCACCGGCGCCTTGCAGCGCAAGATCGGCCTGGCGGAAAGCGCCCATGGCGGGACGTTGTTTCTTGATGAGATCGGGGAGGTGCCGTTGGCGATGCAGGTGAAATTGCTGCGTCTGATCGAGTCAGGGAGCTTTCGTCCCGTTGGCAGCCTGCGCACGGTTCATTCGGATTTCCGCCTGGTCGCGGCCACGCACAAGCCGCTCAAGGAGATGGTCGCAGCGGGGAGTTTCCGTCAGGACCTGTTCTATCGCATCAGCGCGTTCCCGATTCGTCTGCCTTCCTTGCGCGAGCGCAGTGAAGACTTGCCGCTGCTTATCGAAAGCCTGTTACGTCGGCTGGCGCCGGGCGCTGCGCCGAGGGTCGATGACGACGCGATGAAGCTGCTGCGTCTGTACCCATTCCCCGGCAACATTCGCGAACTGCGCAACATCATGGAGCGGGCGCGGCTGTTCACGGACGACGGCGTGATTCGGGCGCAGGACTTGCCGCCGGAAGTGCGGGCCCAGCAGTCTTCGCCCTTGGTCATTCGTTCGGCGGGGCGCAATGATCTGGAGTCGCTGGCGCATGCGCTGCAAGCCTTCGACGGCTCGCGCAGTGAATTGGCGAAGCATCTAGGGTTGAGCGAGCGCACGCTGTATCGGCGGCTGAAAGCGTTGGGAGTTAAAGGCTAGGCAGGGTGGAATGCCTGACACTGCGCAGGCTCAGGTCTTGCTGCCGGTTCCCGGCAGATCGCGGGACAAGCCGCGCTCCTACCGTGCTATCTGCCTGAAACCTGTGGTGCGGCTCAGACGAACGTCACCACGCCGCCATTCAGCGACTTGACGCGGGCCAGCGATTCAACGCGATAACCCTGTGCGTCCAGCTCTGCGCGGCCGCCCTGGAACGACTTCTCGATCACAATACCCAGCCCTGCCACGGTGGCGCCGGCCTGCTTGATGATCGAAATCAGCGCTTGGGACGCCTTACCGTTTGCCAGGAAGTCATCGATGATCAGCACGCGGTCGCTGCTGGTCAGGTGCCGCGTACTGATGGCGATGGTGCTTTCGGTCTGCTTGGTGAAGGAGTACACCGAGGCCGAGAACAGGTTTTCGGTCAGGGTCAGCGACTGATGCTTGCGGGCGAAGATCACCGGGATGCCCAGTTTCAGGCCGGTCATCACCGCAGGCGCGATGCCCGAGGCCTCGATGGTAACGATCTTGGTGATTCCCGAATTGGCGAACAACGTGGCGAACTCGTCACCGATCTGCTGCATCAGGACCGGGTCGATCTGATGGTTCAGAAACGCGTCGACCTTCAATACCTGGTCGGAAAGTACGATGCCTTCCTCGCGAATTTTCTTGTGCAGTGCTTCCACGTCGGTGTTCCTCAGGGCGCAAAACGCGCGAAATTGATGTTTATCTTTTCAGCATGGCGCGAATGTCCGCCAATGCCGTATTGCCGCGAACGGCCTTCACTTCGGTGGGTGTGTCATCGTTGCCTTCCCAGGCCAGATCGTCCGGCGGCAGCTCATCGAGAAAACGGCTGGGCAGGCAGTCGATGATCTCGCCGTATTGCTTACGCTTGGCTGCAAACGTGAACGCCAGCGTCTGACGGGCGCGGGTGATGCCTACGTAAGCCAGACGGCGTTCTTCCTCAATGGTGTCAGCCTCGATACTCGAACGGTGCGGGAGAATTTCCTCTTCCATGCCCATGATGAACACGTAGGGAAACTCCAGCCCCTTGGAGGCGTGCAGGGTCATCATCTGCACACCCTCGGCGCCGTCTTCCTCTTCCTGCTGACGCTCAAGCATGTCACGCAGCACCAGCTTGCCGATCGCCTCCTCAATGGTCATGCCGCCTTCTTCGTCCTTCTCCAGCGTGTTTTTCAGCGCTTCGATCAGGAACCACACGTTGCCCATGCGGTAATCGGCGGCTTTGTCGCTGGAACTGTTCTGACGAATCCAGTTCTCGTAGTCGATGTCCATGACCATGCTGCGCAGGGCCGCGATCGGGTCCTGTGTTGCGCACTGCTGACGCACGCCGTCCATCCAGTGCTTGAAGCGCTTGAGGCGGTCGGTGAACCGACTGTCCAGATGCTCGCCCAAGCCGATTTCGTCGGTGGCCGCGTACATCGACACCTTGCGTTCGGTGGCGTAATTGCCGAGTTTTTCCAGCGTAGTCGAGCCGATCTCCCGGCGCGGCACGTTGATCACCCGCAGAAAGGCGTTGTCGTCGTCGGGGTTCACCAGCAGGCGGAAGTAGGCCATCAGGTCTTTCACTTCCTGGCGGCCGAAGAAGCTGTTCCCGCCGGACAACCGATAGGGAATCTGGTGGTGCTGAAGCTTCAGCTCGATCAGCTTGGCCTGATAGTTACCGCGATAAAGGATCGCGAAGTCGCTGTACGGCCGGTCGGTGCGCAGGTGCAGGCTGAGGATCTCCACGGCGACACGCTCGGCTTCGGCGTCCTCGTTCTTGCAGCGAATCACCCTTATTTCGTCGCCGTGGCCCATCTCGCTCCACAACTGCTTCTCAAACGCGTGCGGGTTGTTGGCGATCAGCACGTTGGCGCAGCGCAGGATACGGCTGGTGGAACGGTAGTTCTGCTCCAGCATCACCACTTTGAGCGAAGGGTAGTCATCCTTGAGCAGCATCAGGTTTTCCGGCCGCGCACCACGCCAGGCGTAGATCGACTGGTCGTCGTCGCCGACCACGGTGAACTGGCAGCGCGTGCCGATGAGCATTTTCACCAGCAGGTACTGGCTGGCGTTGGTGTCCTGGTATTCGTCCACCAGCAGGTAGCGGACTTTGTGCTGCCACTTTTCCAGAATGTCGGCGTGCTCTTCGAAGAGCTTCACCGGCAGCAGGATCAAGTCATCGAAGTCCACCGCGTTGTACGCCTTGAGCGTGCGCTGGTAGTGGGTGTAGACGATGGCGGCGGTCTGCTCCTTGGGGTTTCGGGCGGTTTCCAGCGCCTGAGCCGGCAGGATCAGGTCGTTCTTCCAGGCGCCGATCATGTTCTTGATCTCGTCGACGCCGTCGTCGCCCGAGTATTCCTTTTGCATGATGTCGGTCATCAGGGCTTTGACGTCGGTCTCGTCGAAAATCGAGAAACCGGGTTTGTAGCCCAGCCGTACATGCTCCTTGCGAATGATGTTCAGCCCCAGGTTATGGAACGTCGAGACCGTCAGGCCGCGCCCTTCGCCGCTGCGCAGCAGGGTACCGACCCGCTCCTTCATCTCCCGCGCCGCCTTGTTGGTGAAGGTCATGGCGACGATGTACTGCGCGCGAATGCCACAGTTCTGAATAAGGTGGGCAATCTTGCGTGTGATCACACTGGTCTTGCCGGAGCCAGCACCGGCGAGCACCAAAAGAGGGCCGCCGACGTAGTTCACGGCTTCTTGTTGCCGGGGATTGAGTCGGGACATGAGGAATAGAGGGATCGTTTGAAAAATGGGCGGGCATTTTAACAGGGTCGACGGATTGTGGAGCGACCGTCCGACACTGTGATGCGCCACGCTATCTATATTTCCCCGTTTTGTTACATTTGCGCATCGCGCGGATGAGTTCCGCGTTTGATGGCCCTCATTTGAGGGGCATCAATGTCTTTGGATTGTGTGGGGAACTAGCTTGTCTACGCCTGTCGAACCCTTGCGTTTGCTGCTTCTGGCGGACACGCCGGAATGGTCAGCGTTATTACGCGAGTGCCTGGCTCCCCTCGGGGATGCCGTGTTTCTCGACTGTGCGTCGAGCTGGGACGCTATTGGCGATCCCGCCGATCCCTCGCACGCGTTCATTCTGTTCACCACGCTTGCGCTGCAACCCGCAGCGGGGCAATGCAGCTGGCCAACGGTGCTGCTGTTCGACGCCGAGCCTGACGTTGAGCCGGTGGGCGTCGCTGACTGGCTGGTGCGCGAAGGCCTGACGCCTCAAAGCGTGCGCCGTTGCCTGCGTCACGTGCGCGAGCGAGGTCTGCTGGAAAACACCCTGCAACGCCTGGCCGAACAGGATCCGCTGACAGGCATTGCCAACCGCCAGGGTTTTCAGACTTTGCTGGCGGCTCGCCTGGTCGAATTCGACGGCCGCGGGTTGGCGCTGGGGCATCTGGACCTGGATAACTTTCGCCGTGCCAACGATGCACTCGGCCATCAAGCGGGTGATCGGCTGATCCTTCAGGTTGTCGCGCGGTTGAAAAGTCAGCTTGAGGCGTGCGATCAACTCGCGCGCCTGGGCAGTGACGAGTTCGCCCTGCTGATCGACACGCGCCGCGCGCCGGAGCGGGCGGAATGGATGGCCGAGCGCATCACCGAGGCCTTGTCCGAGCCGTATTGGGTCGACGGCGAAAGCCTGCTGATCGGTTGCAGCCTGGGCATCGCTCACGCCCGTGCCGACGCGGGCGCCGATCCCTTGATGTGGCATGCCCACATCGCCATGCAGCAGGCCAAGAGCACGCAGGGCTGCACCTTTCATGTTTTCAACGAACGCATCAACCGCAATGCCCGTAGCCTCGCGGACCTGGAAAGCGAACTACGCCGGGCGCTGCGTCGCGACGAGCTGGAACTGCATTACCAGCCGCGACTGTGCCTGAACAGCGGAAAGATTCTGGGGTTGGAGGCGCTGGTGCGTTGGCGCCATGCCGAACGTGGGTTGCTGCCGCCCAGCGAGTTCGTACCGCTGGCCGAGCAAAGCGGGCTGATTGTGCCGCTGGGTTACTGGGTGATTTCCCGGGCGTTGCGTGACATGCAGACGCTGCGCGAGAAAGGCCTGCCGCCGCTGCACATGGCGATCAATCTGTCGTTCCGGCAATTTCAAGACAATCAGCTGCTGACGACCCTGAGCCGTTTGATCGAGGATCGCGGCGTGGACGCGCAGTGGCTGGAGTTCGAACTCACCGAAACCGCCGTCATGCGCCGCAGTGACCTGGTCAAACAGACCATGGACGCGCTGGGCCGACTGGGCGTGCGGTTTTCACTGGATGACTTCGGTACTGGGTTCTCGTCGTTCGTGCACCTGAACAGCCTGCCGATCACCTTGCTCAAGATCGACAAGAGCTTTGTCGGCGAGATGGAACAGCGCGAGGAGAACCGCAAGCTGGTTCACGCCATGATCAACCTGGCGCACAACCTGAGCCTGGAAGTCGTCGCCGAAGGCGTTGAAACCCCGGAACAACTGGCGTTGCTGCGCAGCTTCAATTGCGATCAGGCGCAGGGCTATCTGATTAGCCACCCGCTGGCGTTGCCGGAACTGCTGGATTATTTGTTGTTCGATGAAGGCAAAGGGCGGATGACGCAGGGCGTTTGATTCCGCGCGCTCCTACAGGTGATGTGGGAGGACCGCGACCTGCTTCTGGCCGAAGGCCGTAGCAACTGTCTTCCTCACGCTACATGTACAGCCTCTTCTGGAGGCTTTGATTCTGCCCGCAGGGCGTAGGAGCGCGCTTGCCCGCGATTGCGGTGTGTCGTTCATGTTGTAGCGGCTGAACAGATGCCATCCTCCGGATGCGACCCAGACCAAGCGCGCTCCTACAGTTTCTATATCAACCCATCACCACCACGCCTGTCGCCTCTTTGCGCAGCAGCTTTGTGGTCTTGCGCTCGAAGGCGTAGGTCAGGGCAACCGCCGAGCACAGCAGGCCCAGCGCCAGGCCCCACCACACGCCCACCGCGCCTTGATGCGCCAGAAAGCCGAATCCCCAGGCCAGCGGTGCGCCCACGACCCAATAACTCGCCAGTCCGATCAAGAAGGTGGTCTTCGCGTCCTTGAACCCTCGAATCGCACCCATCGCAATGGTCTGCGTGCCGTCGAGAATTTCAAACCAGGCGGCAATCGCCAGCAGTTTCACAGCCAACTCCACAACGCCCTGGTATTTCGGATCGTTGACGTCCACGAACAGGCCGATGACCGCGTATGGCGCAACCCAGAACAGGATGCCGAACGAAAGCATCAGCAGGCCACCGAAGCCGATCCCCATCCGTCCCGCCGTGCGGGCCAGCAACACGTTACCCGCACCGTAATGCAAGCCGATACGCATCGTTACCGCGTAGGAAATGCCCACCGGGATCATGAAAGCCATAGACACCGATTGCAGCGCGATCTGGTGCGCCGCCATTTGCGTGCTGCCCATCGCACCCATGCAGAAGGCCGCGAAGGTAAACAGGCCGACCTCCACCGCATACGTCCCGCCGATGGGCAGGCCCAGACGCCATAACTCTTTGAGGCAACTGCGCGACAGGTTCCTAAGGTCTTTGTGAATCGGATACGCCGCGTACGCCTTGTGATAGCGAATGTGCAGCCACAGGGCCAGCGCCATTGTGTTGGTCACGACGGCAGTGACCAGTCCGATTCCCATCAGGCCCCAGTGCGGCAGACCGTACAGGCCGTGAATGAAAGCGTAGTTGAGCCCGAAATTCATCACGACGCCGACCAGGCTGATGATCATCACCGGCGTCGCGCGGCCCAGTGCGCTGGTGAAGCCGCGCAGCGCCATGAAGCTCAGCAGGCCAGGCAGGGCGAGCGGCAGGGTAATCAGAAACTGGCTGGCCATGTGTACGTTGGCTTCGTCCTGGCCGAAATTCAGCAGGATCGGCTCAAGGTTCCACAAAATTAGGGCTGCGATCAGCGCCATGCCCCACGCCAGCCATAGCCCGGCCTGGGTAAGACGGGTCGCGCCGGCGTCGTCGTTAGCGCCTTTGCGAATCGCGACCAAGGTGCCAACCGCCGCCATGACGCCGACGCAGAAAAACGACACGAAGTTGTAACTGGCAGCACCCAACCCGCCACCGGCCAGAGACTCGGGGCCAAGCTTTCCCATCATCACGGTGTCGGTGAAGACCATCAGCATGTGCGCCATCTGGGATGCGATCAGCGGCCCGGCCAGGCGCAGGATGATCCACAGTTCTTTAAAGGCGTGCTGTTGCATGGGCGGGGGCTCGGAGGTGGAGGCATTGGTGAGCGCTTCATTGTGGTGATTCAGGCGCCAATGCACAAAGGGATAAATCCGATCATTGGCATGAGTAAAACTCATCCTGGGCTATTTCCGGTACAGTGCCGTGAGTCGCCTCCACGCACTGAGGAATGTATCCAATGCCTCGCAGTCTCCCGCCCCTGTATGCGCTGCGCGCATTTGAAGCCGCTGCGCGACATGCCTCTTTCACCCGCGCCGCCGAGGAGCTTTCGATCACCCAAAGCGCGGTGAGTCGGCACATCCGAACCCTTGAAGAACACTTTGCCTGTCGTCTGTTTCGCCGTAACGGTCGCAACCTTCAGCTGACCGAGGCCGCGCGCGAACTACTACCCGGCGTGCGCGAAGGCTTCTCTGCACTGGAGCGGGCCTGCAGCGCGTTGATGGCCGAGGAAGGGATCTTGCGCATGAAGGCGCCGTCGACGCTGACCATGCGCTGGCTGTTGGCGCGGCTCAGCCGCTTTCGTCATTTACAGGTCGGCAATGAGGTGCAGCTGACCAGCGCCTGGATGGACATCGACAACGTCGACTTCACACAAGAACCCTTCGACTGCGCGGTGTTGCTCAGCCGCGGGCATTTCCCGCCGGACTGGGAAGCCACCTACCTGTTCCCGGAACTGTTGATTCCGGTCGGATCGCCCAGCTTGCTCGATGATTCCCCTTGGGATGCCGAGCGACTGGCCAGCGCGGAGCTGCTGCATCCCACGCCCGACCGGCGCGACTGGCGCAGCTGGCTGGAGCGCATGGGATTGTCGGATCATGTCTCGCTCAAAGGCGGACAAGTGTTTGACACGCTGGAACTGGGCATGATTGCGGCGGCGCGTGGCTACGGGGTGTCCATGGGGGATCTGCTGATGGTGGCCGAGGACGTGACCCAAGGGCGCCTGAGCCTGCCTTGGCGGACGGCAGTGGTCAGCGGCGAGAACTATTACCTTGTCTGGCCAAAAACCCGACCGGGCGGCGAGCGCTTGCGCCGGCTCAGCGACTTTCTACAGGGCGAAGTGCAGGCGATGGAGCTGCCGGAAGTGACCATCCTGCAGTGATGTGCGTGCCGCACGCGCTTTTGCGGATGGTGGTGATCCGGCTTGGTAAAGCGCCACCGCTGGCAAATTGAAACAACTTGTAACCAGGCCTATCGTCCTAAGACCGGGTGTAGGACTCAAGTATTCTTCATGTCAGCCGAATGTGTAATTGCAAACCGGTTTGTTCCAATCGGTTCATCGATATCCTCTATTAGAACTAAGTCCGAATGGTTTTCCTGAGATAAGGGATGATCCAGTCGTTCGGCAAGGAGTCTCCAATGTCTCAGCCCCGTGCCCGTATTGCCTCGCAACTCGGCATTGCCCTGGCCGTTATTCTGGCCGTTGTCATCAGCGGCAGTACCCTGTTCGCCCTGCGCTCACTGGATTCGGCGAACCTGGCCATCCGTGAAGAACATATGGGCAGCGAGGCGCGGCTGCTGGCTGACCAGTTGAACACCTTCCACAGCACCCTGCGCGACAGCACTCAGCGTTTGAGCGGGCTGTTCGAGAAGCGCTTCAGCGGCCTCACGCTGCAAGCGGATCAGCAGATTGCTGTCGCGGGCGTGCAGACCCCGGCGTTGCTCCTCAATGGCAACGCCCTGAACAATGACTTCGCCGAAGTGGATGATTTCAAGAAGATGACCGCAGGCGTGGCGACCGTGTTCGTGCGCAGTGGTGACGACTTCATCCGCATCAGCACATCGCTGAGCAAGCAGGACGGATCGCGCGCCATCGGCACGTCGCTGGACCACAAGCATCCCGCCTACGAGCGACTGCTGGCCGGGCAGGAGTATGTCGGTCGCGCCTTGCTGTTTGATCGCCTGTACATGACCCAATACAGTCCGGTCCGTGACGCCGGTGGCAAGGTCATCGCGGTGTTGTTCGTAGGCTTCGATTACACCGACGCGCAGAAGGCGCAGTTCGATAACCTCAAAAGTTTCCGGATCGGCAAGACCGGCTCGCTGGCGCTCCTTGACGAGCAGAACAAATGGCTGGTCCCACCTGCGGGCGTGAAGGATCTGGATCAGGCGAGCAAAACCTTGACCGGCTTCGTTAAAGAGCCCGGCAAAGGTCGCTTCTGGCAAGACGCGGGCAACGATTTCTACACCGTCGCGGAGCCGTTCTCGGGCGGTCCATGGTCCATTCTGGCGATCATGCCCAAGGACGAAATCAGCGCCGTGACCTGGAGCGTGGGTACGCAATTGGCGATCGGCAGCCTGTTGGCGATGTTGATCGCCGTCAGCGCAGCGATCTGGCTGCTGCGCAGCAAGCTTCAACCGCTGTCGGATCTGGTGGCTCAGGCTGAGGCCTTGGGCGCTGGCGATCTGAGTGCTCGCCTCAATGTCACGCGTCACGACGAGATCGGCCAGTTGGCGGCCAGCTTCAACAAGATGGGGCAAGCGCTGGAAACCATGGTGTCGCACATTCGCACCGCCGCGCAGGAGGTCAGTGGCCGGGCGCATGCGCTGTCCGGTCTGTCCGGTGGCGCTTACGAGGGCATGGAGCAACAATCGGGCGAAATCACCAGCATGGCCGGTGCCGTCGAAGAATTCAGCGCCACGGCCCTGACCATCGCCGACAACATGGGCAGCACCGAACGTATGGCGCAGGGCAATGCCCAGCAAACGCGTATCGGCCGCGCGTCCATGGAAGAGGCATCGGCCTCGCTGGAGCAAATTGCCGGTTCCCTGGGCAGTACGGCTGCCGTGATCGACACCCTTGGCCAGCGCTCGCAAGAGATTGGCGGCATCGTCAGCGTGATCACCTCCATCGCCGAACAAACCAATCTGTTGGCCCTCAACGCCGCCATCGAGGCTGCGCGCGCGGGTGAGCAGGGTCGTGGTTTTGCCGTGGTCGCCGATGAGGTTCGCAATCTGGCCTCGCGCACCCGTCAGGCCACCGACGAAATCTCCGGCATGATCGCCAGCATCCAGCAGGAGACCAGCAACGCGATCAACACGATGGAACAAGGCAATGCGCTGATGCAGGAAGGTCTGACGCGTAACGCCAAGGTGGCCGCAGCGCTGGCGCAGATCGACGAACAAAGCCGTTCAGCGGGCGAGCAGTTCGCGTCCATCACCACCGCGACCCAAGAGCAAAGCAGCACCGCGACCATGCTCAGTGCGAACCTGCAAAGCATTGCACTGGCGAACAGCGAACAGCGTGAAGTGGTGTCGAACCTGGCAGTCACGGCTCAAGAGCTGAACGCGCTGGCAGCGGATCTGCGCAAGGAAGTGGATCGGTTTCGGTGAGTTATTAACCGCCCTTTGCTTAGACGGCTGGCCGGTGGATGCAGGCTGGTCGGGCGTTTGGGTATCGGGTGGTCACGGCCACCGTTGAGCCGCGTGCAAGAACCGAAGTATGGTGATGGCTTGTGACGTTTCTGCATAGATCACCAGATAGTTCGGCGCTACCACCATTTCTCTCGTCCCTGTCTCTCTCCCGGCCTTGTAAAGGCGAGGGTGAGTGGGCAGGTGCTCGACTCGCGAATCTATTTCCTCTTTAAGCCGCCAAGCCGCAGCAGGGTCGTCATCTGAGATGTAGTCGAGAATTGCCAGTAAATCGGCTTTGGCGTACTTGCTCCATTCAACTGTCAGCACCACGCTTCCTTCTGAGTAATGTCGTTGCTTCGGCCATGACGTCCTCATGTGAGGTCTTCGGACCTGTGTCTTCCATGGCTTCACGTACTTTTGCCCTGAACCATTTGTCGTAGGCCGCGGCGTCGCTGGTAAACCCGGCCGGCAGGGCGCCTTCTTTCGCAACTCGGGTGAGCAGTATTCGTACGGCGTCAGAAACCGTCAGGCCGAATTTCGCCAGCGTTTCTGCGGCTTGGGTTTTGAGTTCGTCATCAATACGGACGTGCAACATCGAGGTTTGAGTGGGCATTGTTATCTCCTTCGAAAGACTCACTATGTATCTCATTTGAGATACAGGCAATGAGTCTTTCAGCTTGTAGACGGCCGATACTGCAAAGCCTCAGCGATATGGCTCCTGGCGATTGCATCGACGTTCTCCAGGTCCGCAAGCGTTCGTGCGACTTTCAGCAAGCGGTGTGCGGCACGCAAAGACAAATTCAAGCGCTCACAGGCGGTTTCGAGCCAGGCCTCGTCTTCGGCGAGCAGCGCGCAATGCTGTCTCAACGCAGGTAAGTCGAGAAACGCATTGGCACAACCCTGACGCTTATTCTGGCGTTCGCGGGCGTCGGACACTCGCTGCGCGGCACTGGCGCTGCTTTCGCCGCCTTGCGCAGTGGCGGCCAGAGACGTGGTTTCGCGCGCGACCGTCAGGTGCAGGTCAATTCGATCCAGCAGTGGGCCGGAGAGTTTGTTGCGGTAGCGCTGAATCTGATCGGTCGAGCAGCGACAACGCCCGGTGGGTTCTCCGTGATAACCGCACGGGCACGGGTTCATCGCCGCGACCAGCTGGAACCTCGCTGGGAAACGAACGCGATCCCGGGCCCGTGAAATAACAATGTGGCCGGATTCCAGCGGCTCTCGCAAAACCTCCAGCACACGCCGATCGAATTCGGGAAGCTCGTCCAGAAACAGCACGCCGTGGTTGGCGAGGGTGATTTCGCCGGGTTGCGGGCGGCTGCCACCGCCCACCAGCGCAGGCCCCGAAGCCGAGTGGTGCGGCTGGCGGAAGGGTCTCTGCGGCCAGCTGGTCAAGGGCGCATGGCTGGCGACCGACTGGATCGCGGCGACTTCGAGCGCCTCGAATTCATCCAGCGGTGGCAGCAGGCCGGGCAGACGGCTGGCGAGCAGGGTCTTACCGGTGCCGGGCGGGCCGCTGAACAACAGGTTGTGAGCACCAGCCGCAGCGACCAATAGCGCGCGCTTGGCGGCAGTCTGGCCTTGCACCTCGCTCAGATCGGGGTAGGGCTGCGTTTGCAGAATCAGGCCGTTGGACTTGTACGGCGGGATAACGGTGTGGCCGTTCAGATGAGCGACCAGTTCGAGCAGATGGCTCACCGCGATCACCTTCAGCCCGGAGGCCAGACAGGCTTCCTCGGCGTTCACCGCCGGTACGATCAACGTGTGCCCGGCGGCGCGCGCGGCCAGTGCGGCGGGCAGGACGCCCTGCACAGGCCGTATCGCGCCGGACAGCGCCAATTCGCCCAGGCATTCCACACCGTCGAGCGCCAGCGTCGGGACTTGCGCGCTGGCAGCCAGCAAACCCAGCGCGATGGCCAAATCAAAACGGCCTCCGTCCTTGGGCAAGTCAGCAGGGGCGAGATTCAAGGTAATGCGTCGCGCGGGAAATTCCAGCCGACAGTTCAGAATCGCACTGCGCACCCGGTCCTTGCTTTCTTTCACAGCGCCTTCGGGCAACCCCACCAACGTGAGTGAGGGCAAGCCATTGGCCAGGTGGGTTTCGACGGTAACGGCAGGGGCTTCGACACCGACTTGTGCGCGGCTGAGGACAATGGCGAGGGACATGATCTTTCCTTGATGAGGCACCGCGTCCTGCGGCGTGCTCAAGGATAGTCAGCGAAGAGGTGGAGAGGGTCCCGCAAGTTCTACTGCATGTGTCCTCGCCGTAACCGAGGAGGCGCTCACAATCCGGCGCCGAGTTTGTTTTCGCTCGCAGTGTGGCGAAAAGCGGGCGGAAAATAGAATTGGTGTCGCGGCGTGGATGGATAGACTGGACCAATCATTCAAGCGCACCTACACTCACCGGTTAACGAATAACGTTAAGCGTTAATAATGATCGTAAGTTTCAAATGTACGGATACAGAATCGCTCTTCAGGCAGGGCAAAACACGTGTGTGGTCTTCAATCCTGTCGGTCGTGGAGCGCAAGCTGACGATGCTCGATGCTGCCTCGTCGCTCATCGATCTGAAGTCTCCTCCAGGCAATCGTCTTGAGTCGCTTGGAGGTGATCGCAAAGGACAGTACAGCATACGTATTAACGCTCAATGGCGTATTTGCTTTATCTGGGGGATCTATGGCCCGGAGAATGTCGAAATCGTCGATTACCACTGAGGTAAATCAAATGACCAAGAACGGAATGCGCCCTGTGCACCCAGGGGAAGTTCTCAAGGAAGAGTACCTGGAGCCGCTGGGTTTGACGTCAGCAGCACTCGCTAGAGCTTTGAGCGTTTCCACTCCAACGATCAATGACATCGTGCTTCAGCGAAGGGGTGTGAGCGCTGACGTGGCGTTGCGCCTTGCGGCGTGTTTTGAAACGACCCCGGAGTTCTGGCTCAACCTGCAATTGACCTACGACCTGCGCAAAACGGAAATCGAACGTGGGTCGGCCATAAAAGCGCAAGTCCAACGCCTCTCGCACTGCGCTTGAGCACATCCAACATGCCCGGCGTGTGCCAGGCATGTCGTGAGTTCACTCTTTTGGTTGTGCCGCCAGTTGCGCTTCCATCGCTGCCATTTTCACTTCCAATGCCTCAAGACGGACACGGGTGCGGGCCAGGACGAGCATCTGGCTGTCGAACTCTTCGCGGCTGACCAGATCCAGTTTGCTGAAGCCGCTTTGCAGAAGCGCCTTGAACTGGGTTTCGAATTCGTTACGTGGTAACGGGGTCTCGCCGTTGAACAACCGCGAGGTATGGCCACTCAGGGCGTCTAGAAAAGCTTTGGGCGCGAGCATGATCAACTTCCGGAATCAGATGGGCGGGAGTGTAGCACGCAGCGTCTACAGTCATTTCACGGGTACGGGGTTGCACGGTTTTCGCGCATGACGGCGTGCACGTGCGCACCGTTGTTGTGCGGGCGGATTGGATGATGGCGATCTGGATACTCGGAACAGGCATCAACGTGCCGTAATTCTTGGGATTTAACGAGATGGCAAGCTTTCTGCTTAGTGGCATATGACCCATGCACTGATGCAGTCGCTGTGACGAATGCAGTGCGGCAGGCGGAGCGGGGAAGTGTTTCGTCAGAAGCGGTTTTCTGGAGTCGGTCTGGTCTGTTTCGGGCCATCGACGCGTTACAAAGCCAGACACTGCGCTTAGACTTGAGTCGGGTTTGTTTTCCTGGGGCAAGTCCACCAATTCGGG
>Ga0308163_10001197_pt1 | contig 30708 bp, 26 predicted proteins | sample PhyTR1_FD_201037 | JGI IMG/M metagenome (GOLD analysis project Ga0308163, IMG submission 201037) | Phyllosphere microbial communities from UC Gill Tract Community Farm, Albany, California, United States - DLSLT.R1 | ecosystem: Host-associated > Plants > Phyllosphere > Unclassified | place: USA... | reverse complement strand
CGTACTGGCGGTGATCGCGTCACGCGGCACCCAGCAAGTCTGCCGGATCAGCATCCCGCAAGGCGACATCACCGTGCTCAGTCAAGGTGACCGACATGTCTCGAAGCTTGCCTGTACTGCTGACTATATGGCCTACACATCGTCGAACCCTGTCCTGGCCATGGAGATTCATGCATGTCGGCGCGACGGCAGCGACGACCGGCCGGTCAGCCATTTCAACGACTGGTGGAACGACCGGACGCCCGCCACCATGCAACGCCGTCAGTTCGTCGTGCCCGACGGCGACGGCGGCACCGAGACCATTGAGGGCTGGCTGATCCGTCCCGCGGGCGTGCAAGGAATCACCCCGCTGCTGGTGGATGCGCATGGCGGCCCGGCAAGCTATGCGCTGTTCGACTACGAGGTGATCGCCTACTGGTCCTTGTTGTGGTCGCAAGGCTGGTCGATTCTTGCCTTGAACGCGGTTGGCTCGGCCAGCTACGGCCGGGCGTTTGCCGACCGGCTGAATCAACGCTGGGGCGAGATCGACTTGCCGCAATACACCGCTGCGATCGCGCAGCTGCAGGCCGAGCGCATTGCCGATGCCCGGGTCTGCATCGCGGGCAAATCCTATGGGGGATATCTGAGTGCATGGGCCGTCACCCACAGCAAGCAATTCCGCGCTGCGGTCGTGATGGCGCCGGTGGCCAACATGGAGACGCATTACGCGACCTCGGACAGCGGCTATTACGCAGACAGCTACGTCATGGGCGGAGAACGGGGTGGAGAACGCGACACCCGTCGCGAGCTGATGCGCAAACACTCGCCGGCCTTGTACGCGGACCAAACATGTACGCCCACGCTGATCCTGCAAGGGACAGATGATGAACGTTGCCCCCGCGGTCAGGCAGAAGAACTATTCGTGAGCATCCGGCGCACTACCAGTACGCCCTGCGAAATGGTGTTGTATCCGGGCGGCAGCCATAAATTCACCAGCATCGGCAAACCGTCTCATCGGCAAGACGCCTTCACGCGAATTGCAGACTGGGCGACACGCTGGATCGACCAGCCGTTGCCGGATCAGTCTGACGAGGCAGAATAAAAAAAGCCCAGCCGCCTGACGGTGGCCGGGCATGCCGCCAGTCTCGGCGGCATTGGCGGGATTTGGTGGGCGATCAATTGTTGCGGTTCTGCTGATTCTGGTTACCGCCTTGTTCGTTGCGGTTCTGTTGATTCTGCTGGTTCTGGCGGTTGTTCTGCTGTTCTTGCTGCTGGTTTTGCTGACCCTGTTGCCCTTGCTGGTTTTGTTGACCTTGCTGGTCCTGCTGCTGTTGGCGCTGCGGGTTCTGGTTCTGCTGGTTTTGATTCTGCTGGTTTTGCTGCGAAGTCATTATGTTCATCCTGTCGAGTGACTGATATGCGCAGTGGAGATCGCGCACCTTATCCCTTGCATACGGCATGCCAGGAGGCACTCGACGGCGCTTCGCCTTCCCGATTGCGCGATCTACCGCCCCATCTCGCCCACCAGCAATAAGCGATGAATGCGGACGACGCTTATCCTTGAGCAAAAACGCAAGCAGATTGAAAACACAATCTCATGCATTCCGGGGCTGATCTGTTCCAGTTGGCATTTGATACACCGACGAACGGCGCTCGGTGTTAGCGTAGCCACCTTACTCATCCCCCACCACGATGCTCAAGTTGCCGCTCACCCGCCACGGGCCCCGCGTTCGCCATCTGCTGTTCGCCTGTCTGAGCCTGATCTGCACGGCAGTTGCGGCGGTCACGGCAGAGCCGGCGCGCGCCGATGTCCGGCTATCCGCCACCGCGCACGAGACGACGCCGCGCGAAGGCGCACGCCCGAAAGCGGCTGTGCGAACCTTGGCATTGGGCGATGCGCGTTATGCCATCCCGGAGGCCTATTTCTACGGCCCGCTCGAAACCGCCGGTGACCGCCAGCGCGCGGTGCTGTTTTCCGCATGGTTGTCCGAGATCGCCCCGCCTGGCACCCGCATCACCGACGTCAGCGACCCAACCGAAGCCGCCGCCCGCCGTCTGGTCATCCTGATCGAATCCATGCAGGCCTACCCGGATACCGCACGCCGCGACAGCTTGCTTGCCAGCTATCACAGCTACGCGGGCGATCTGGACAGCGGCGGCACCGCCCCCGACGCCGCGCGGGAGCTGTCGCCGGCGCTGGGCGGCCTGCAACGCGTGGTGTTGCGTGACCAGGCCGCCGTGGCGCGTGCCCGCTACCCGGACCTGTTCATCGAAGGCGATCAGCAGCACCCCACTACCGTGCTGGGCTGCTCGCGGCCGGGCGTGCGGGGTGTGGGATATGCGGTATGCAGCCTGCACTTCCGGGTGCAGGGCGCCGACATCAGCGTCGACATGAAGCGGGAACACATGGCGCACTGGCGCATGGTGCGCACCGCCGTCACCGACTGGCTGGCGCACTATCAAGTGCGCACGCCGTGATGCGCATGATGCACACGGGCTTCGTATCCGCAACGCCACGCACGGCGTCCAACCGCCATGTGCGCTGCGGCTGACGAAGCGCAGGTCGACGCCTGGCCGCGCAGCTTTCTTGCGCTGGCCCCCGATGCCGCCACGCGCAAGCAGTTGGCAAGCGTGCCAAGTCTGGACGGGGTTCAGCCCACCCATATCGACGACCTGCACCTGACCCTTGCTTTCATCGGTTCGATATCAGATGCGCAGCGGCGGGTTTTGGCCGACGCACTGCCTGCCCTTGCCACCCTGGCAAAGCAGATTCCCCCGCTTGAGCCAACCGGCTTCGAAACCTGGCCTACCCCCGAGAAACCGCGCGTCTGGGTCGCCGCCTACGCCTTGCCCGATGCCTTGCGGGAACTGGTTGCGCAGGTCCATACCGTCTTGACCGGGGCCGATTTGCCGGTGGATGCCCGTCCCTTCCGGCCGCACATCACCCTGGCCCGGTTTTCCAGGGGTGCGGTGGCAGCAGCTTCATCGCCCGCGCAGCTTGAACACCCAGCCCAGGTCGAGACGATCGGCTTGTACTGCCGGACAGCCACACGTGAAGCCCCGCGATACATGACGCTGGCCAGTGTGCCGCTGATATGAGCCCCGAACCGCAACTGATCAAAAGTTTCTACACCGCCGCCGAATAACCTTGTCCCATTGCGCCGCTACACAGGAAACCCAGATGCCGATCGCCCTGCCCGCACTGTCCCCCGAGGAACACGAAGCGCAATACAACCCGCGCATTGCGGTGCCGGACACCAACGCATTTCTGGAACGCGGCAACGCGCTCAGTGCCCAGGCGCGTACGCGGTTTGAATACCGTGAGCTGCGCTACGGCCCCGGCCCGCTCGCCACTCTGGACGTGTTCCCGGCAGCGAGAAAAAACGCCCCCATTCATGTCTTCGTGCATGGCGGCTACTGGCGCGCGCTGGACAAGCGTGATTACAGCTTTGTTGCAGCGGCATTGGTGCCCCAGGGCATCACCACCGTGTTGATGAACTACGACCTGTGCCCCGCCGTGAGCCTGCCGGACTTGGTGGCACAGTTTCGCGCCGGCCTGCGCTGGATCTGCGAGCATGCTGCTGAACTGGGTGGCGACCCCGCCAACATCACGCTGTCCGGCCATTCCGCGGGCGCGCATCTGGTGGCGACTGCATTGGCTGCAGATGCGCAGCTGCGCGACCCTTTGCCGCTGGATCAGATACGCGGCGCGCTGCTGATCAGCGGCATCTACGAACTGGCGCCGGTGCTGGACGTCAGCGTCAACGGCCTGATCCGCCTGACGCCCGAGCAGGTCGATGCGATGAGCCCGATGCGCCATCCGCCGGTGGCTTCCGTGCCGTTGGATGTCGTCGTCGGCGCCGATGAGCCACCACGCTGGGTCGAGCAGTCCACCGACTATGCCCAGATGGCCCGCGGCCACGGTGCCGCCTGCCACGACGAGTGCGTGCCCGGCCATCACCATTTTTCAATCACCGAATTGATGCACACGCCAGACGGCGCGCTTGCCAGACTGATTGCCAGACTCGCTGGCGTTACTGCCTGAGCGCACCGGCTGCCACCTATATCTGCCCTAGCTTGGAGACCATATGAACATCAGCCTTAAATCTCAAGGCCAAGGCGCCAACGAAAAATACGACTTGCGCATGACCATCGACGATGTCTTCCACATCACCGGACGCGGCGTGGTGGCGGTTGGCAAGGTGGACGCGGGCATTGTCATGGTGGGCGACGATATCGAGATCCGGCAGAACGGATTGCTCGCCGCCAACGCAACGGTCACCGGCGTGGAAATGTTCCGCAAGCAGATGGACGTTGCCGGCGTCGGCGACAACGTCGGCCTGCTGCTCAGCGGCGTGACCAAGGAACAGCTCAAGCGTGGCATGCAGATCGTCTCGCCAGGCGCTGCCTCGGCAGGCTTCAACAGCACGCCGGCCAAACCGGTCACCGTAGATGGCGTGCCGGTCACGACTACCTTCAATACCTCGGGTACGCCGGGCAGCGGCACCGCACCTCAGTTCTCAAGCTTCAACAAGGACCAGACGGTGGATGAGCTGTCGAATGCGGCCGCCAGCGCAGCCGATCACAAGGACTTCACCAAGGGCGAGGAATTCCGCGGGCTGGGTTTCACGGACGACAGCACGCCAGGGCATGTCGGGTCGAAATCGACGTCGAAGATGGCGCTGGTCGTGGCGGTGATCGTGGTGATCGCGCTCGGGATTGCAGGCAGGATGTACGGGTACTTCTGAGCGCTGGCGGTGGCCGACCCGGCGTGTCCGGGTCAGGTGTGATCGGGCGGGTTCGATCAACCAATATCGAACCATCGACGACGAATCAGCCCAGGCCGTCCGCTTCACTCACCGCCTGGCCACGCGGGCGCGACGCCAGCAATTCATCACGCTCGGTCGGCGACACCGGCCACGCCAGGTGCTTCCACGGGCTCAACTCGTGGCTCAACAGTGCATCCACCGTGCGCTTCAAGAAGCCGCTGCCCAGCACATTGCTGCCCGGCGCGGCTTTTTCGCCCACGACAAAATTCGCACCGAAATCCGCCCAGCTGTCGAAGCGCGCCATGGCTTGCTGCACCAGCGGCTCGGTCATGGCCAAGGCGCGGGCCGGCTCCAGGTAACCTACGGCTGCGCCGGTGCACACCATATAGCTGGTGCGCGCAATCGCCAAGGCCAGGTCGGCTTTGCTGTCGACGGGCACGTCCGGATCGATTTCCGTGCTCAGCAAGGCCATATAGGTCACTTGCAGGGATTCCAGGTCGGTCACGCCGAAATCGCGTTCCAGCATGGACTTGAATTCCTCCACTTTTTCGTCGGGCGGCAAGCCAATGCAATACAGGTAGACCACCGGCACCTCGTCGCGCGCGGCGGCGCTCAGTTCCCGGGTGTAGGTCTGTTTATATGGCGCCCCCAAGGAGACCAGGAACTTCTCGTAGGCCGAGGTCTCCGCCAGCTTCACGCGCGAGGCTTCCGTCGCGGCCGAATGTGCTGCGGCTTTTTCGGCGGCTTCCTGCGCCAACTCCGCCTTGGCCTCTGCAGCGCCTTCACGAACGGAGTCCATCATTTCCTTCAAGAACTTGAACATGGGCTTGCTCCTGGGGTAGCCAGATCGAGGATCGGGATGGGGAATACGCATCGCAGCCTAGCCGCAGTCGCAGCCATTCAAACTCAACCGTTACTAAAACCAGCGCCTCACACCAAGCTGAAACCAAGTTCACATTTCTCGACGCGTTATTGATTACGTACAAATACTTAGCATGTCCGTGGATAGCGACGAGCATTTGCACCTTCAACATCAGCCCGTCTTCAGCCCGCGAAAAATATAATCGGGCCTTATCCGCATTCTCACCCTCTGGACCGCCACATGCCCCAACGCCTTTCTATCGCCATGAACGACGGCACCAGCGCCGCCACCTTGTTCACCCCGACAGGCACCGGCCCCTGGCCCGGCGTGATCTTCTACATGGATGCAATCGCGCTGCGCCCGGTGCTGGACGACATGGCCCAACGCCTGGCCGACCTTGGCTACGCCGTGCTGCTGCCCGATCTGTTCTATCGCAGCGCCCCGTACGCGCCCTTCAACCCAGCCACGCTGTTCGGCGACAAGGTGGAATTTCCGCGCATGATGGGCTTGGTCGGCACGATGGACAATGCCCGCGTGCAGGCCGACGTGAAGGATTACGTCACCTTCCTGGCCGCGCGACCCGAAGTGCAAGGCAAGATCGGCGCGGTGGGCTATTGCATGGGCGGACGCTTCGCCTTGTTCAGCACCGCGGTCGATCCGCGCGTGGCGGGCGTGGCCTCGTTCCATGGCGCGGGCCTGGCGACCGACAAGCCTGATAGCGCGCATCTGATCGCCAGCAAGCAGCAGGCACGGGTGTATATCGGCGCCGCGGGCATCGACGATCACTTCGGCGCTGCCGAGGCCGGCAAGCTGGCCCAAAGCCTGCGTGAGGGCGGCGTGGACCACGTGATCGAAAACTACGCCGGGGTGCACCACGGTTTTGCGATCGAGGACGTGCCGGTGTTCGACGCAGCTGCTGCCGCCCGCCACTGGGACCGCATCGCCACGCTGTTTGCCGAAACGCTGACGGCTTGAGCTCGCAGGTTTAAGTTCGCAGACTTGATCCCGCAGGCGCCGACCGTGGCGCCCGTGGGCTCAAGCATGGGCGATCAGAATTCCTGCACCGTCGGACGCAACACGATTTCGTTGATGTCGACGTTCGCCGGTTGCTCGATCGCGTAGACGATCGCCCGCGCAACCGAGTCTGCCGGAATCTGGTTTGCCTCGTAGAAGGCGTTCACACCTGCTGCCGCGTCGGCATCGCTGCTGCCCAGCTTCAATTCCGACTCCACCGCCCCCGGCGAGATGATGGTGGTCCGCACACCAGCCGGTGCTTCCGATCGCAGGCCTTCGGACAGCGCACGCACGGCGAACTTGGTGGCGCTGTAGACGCTGCCGATCGGCGCGAACACCTTCAGTCCGGCTACCGATGCAATGTTGATGATGTGGCCGCTGCCTTGCGCCTTCATGCTGGGCAGGACCGCCGCAATGCCGTACAGCACGCCCTTGATGTTCACGTCGATCATGCGGTCCCATTCCTCGACCATCAGCTTGTCGATGGGCGACAGCGGCATCACGCCTGCATTGTTCACCAGCACGTCGATGCGACCGAAACGCGCCAGTGCTGCGGCAGCCACAGCTTCCAGGTCGGCGCGCTTGCTCACGTCGGTGGCAACCGCAATGGCCTCGCCTCCCTGGGCGGCGATGTCGGCGACCAGTGCGTCCAGACGATCTACGCGGCGGGCGGCCAACACCAGCTTGGCGCCCCGTGCGGCCAAGTGACGTGCGGTGGTTTCGCCCAGGCCGCTGCTGGCGCCGGTAACGATGACGACCTTGCCGTTGATGTTGTCGGTGATATTCATGATGTGTCCTCGGGTTGGTTGATGGACTGAAGTATGGGCATCGCGGAAATACCGGTAAATGGAACTTCGGCGACTTCTGAATTCCTTAAAATGGAATACTTCGGTTAGGGCCGTTGCCCTGCACACCGGCCTGCCGGGCGTTGAAGACCGTCTTTCTGACAGAGCCTTGCCATGAATCAACTCGAATCCCTGCGCGTTTTCTGCGTGGCCGCCGAAGCGGTCAATTTTCGCGACGCCGCCACCCGGCTTGGCGTATCGCCGCAAGTTGTCACGCGCTCGGTGCGCGAACTGGAAGATGCGCTGGGCGAACCGCTGTTTCACCGCAGCACGCGCGGCGTGCGGCTAAGCACCTTCGGCGAACAGTTGGCGCAGCGGGCGCGTGATGCCGTCGGCGGCATCGACCAGCTGTTTCATCGGGTGGATCGCCGTGCCCTGTCCGAGCTGGCAGGCGTAGTGCGCATCGCCGCGCCCAGTTCCATCGGCCGACACTTCATCTTGCAGGCGCTGTCGCCGGTGCTGCAGAAGCACCCCGAGATCGTCATCGACCTGCGCTTGTCGGAAGCTCGCGCAGACGTGGTCGACCAGCAGATCGACGTGGGCGTGCGCATCGGCTTCATGCGTGACAGTCGTTTCGTGGCGCGGCGGGTATCGACGGTCAGCTTCGCCGTGGTCGGCACGCCGAAACGGGTGGCAAGCAGTGGCATACCAGGCAGCCTCGACGCCTTGTTCGACATGCCCGTGACGGCCTTGATCGACCGGAACTCCGGTCGCCCCTGGCCCTGGGTGTTTCGCGCCGGCAAGCAACGTATCCCGCCTGCCCCCGCCTTTGTCACCGATGACCCGGACACGGAGTTCGCGGCGGTGCTCGATGGCCTGGCGTTCGGTCAGATACCCGACTACCTTGCCGCGCCCTATCTGCAGACCGGCAAGCTGGTCGAGGTGTTGGCTGACGAGGCGCCGGAGCCCTGGGGGCTGTATGTGTATCGCGCGCAGCGCACGCCCGTGCCGGCGCGCGTGCGCTTGATCTACGACCGGCTGGTGGATGCCATGCGGGCAGAGGCCGGCCTGTTGCCCCGCTTTACGCCGATCACACCAGTGTCGACGCCGGCCCGAAAAACTCGTAGCGGCTCTGCGCGTCCGGCACGCCGAGCGCAGCCAAGTGAGCCTTCATCGCCTTCATGAAGGGCTTGGGACCGACGAAATAGGCGTCTACGTCCGATGATGCCGGCAGCCATTTGCGCAGCAGGTCCTGGTCGATCAGGCCGGTGGCATGGGCAGCTTTGTCCTGATCGCGCGCCTCTTCGTAGCAAAACCAGGTCTGCAGTTGCGGATGCTGCGCCGCCTGCATGTCCAGGTAGTCGCGGAAAGCGTGCACGCCACCATGGCGAGCCGCGTGGATAAAGTGCACCGGGCGGCCGGTCTGCAAAGCGGCATCCAGCATGCTCAGCATCGGCGTGATGCCCACGCCGCCACTGATCAAGACCAGCGGTCTGTCGCTGGCGACAAGGGTGAACTGGCCCGACGGCGGCATCAACTGCAGCACTGAACCCACCTGGACATGATCGTGCAGGTAGTTGGACACCTTGCCGCCCGGCTCGCGCTTCACGCTGATCCGGTAATGCTCGCCATTGGCCGCGGCCGACAACGAATACTGGCGACGCATTTCTTCACCCTCGACCGTCACGCGCAGGCCGATGTATTGGCCGGGCTGAAAGTGCAGCACGGCGCGGCCGTCAGCCGGTTCGAAATAGAACGAGGTGATTTCATCGCTTTCCGCAACCTTCCTGGTCACCACAAAATCGCGTGTGCCGCGCCAGCCGCCTTCTGCTTGCGCAGTATCGTCGTATACCTGCTTCTCGGCCCCGATCAGAATGTCGGCCAGCTGGCCATAGGCAGCTGCCCACGCGGCAATCACTTCGTCGCTGGCGATTTCGGCGCCCAGCACTTCACGAATGGCGCGCAGCAGGCAGTCGCCGACCATCGGATAGTGCTCGGGCTGGATTTGCAGGGCGACGTGTTTGCTGACGATGGTGCCGACCAGACCGCCCAGCGCTTCCAGGCGATCGATGTTCTTCGCGTACATCAGAATGCCGTTGGCCAGCGCGCGCGGTTGATCGCCCGAGCCCTGATGTGTCTTGTTGAACAGCGGCGCCACTTGCGGATAGTCGCGCAGCAGCATCTTGTAGAAATGCGTGGTCAGAGTTTCGCCGCCGGTTTCCAGAATTGGAACGGTGGCTTTGACGATCGCACGGTGAGCATCGGACAGCATGGATGACCTTTGGGGTGATGAAGAATGCCGGCAGACGCGCAACCCGCATCTGCATGCCTTCCTTAATCAACATCCATGCCAGTAATTTTGCTGATATGAATCAATGACTTGGAATCGACACTTGTCATTTTGACCTGGGTCAATCAGACTACAAGAAGTCCAATTGACTCCCCCACTTATGAGCCACAAGACCCTGCTTGATGCCCTGATCCCCTTGGTCAATGACTTGTCGCGCGACTTGGCGGACAGCGAGCGTTACCAACGCCTGGTCGACACCATGCAGGCGCTGTTTCCGTGCGATGCTGCGGCGCTGCTGCGTCTGGATGCCGACACCTTGGTGCCCCTGGCTATAAGCGGCTTCAGCAGCGACACCCTGGGGCGTCGTTTCCGGGTGAAGGAGCATCCCCGCTTCGCGAAGTTCCTTGCTCACGAAAGCCCTACCCGTTTCCCTGCGGATTCCCCCCTGCCCGACCCCTACGATGGCCTGGTGCACGCCCACGACGGCGGCCTGGAAGTCCACGACTGCATGGGCTGCCCGATCTTGATGAACGGCCGCCCGTGGGGGCTGCTGACCCTGGACGCACTCGCGCCAGATCGTTTCGAGCAGGTCGACATGGCATCGCTGCAAGCCTTCGCCAGCCTGGCCGCCGCAACCGTGAACGTAGTCGAACGCATCAGCATGCTGGCGCTCGATTCCGAGCAGGAGCGCCTGCGCGCCGACGCGTACCGCCTGGCGGCCGGGCAAAGCCGTCGAGAACTTATTGGCCAGAGCCCTGCCCACCAACGCCTGATGGATGAAATCCGGCTTGCAGGCCCCAGCGAGATGACGGTGTTGATCACCGGTGAGACCGGCGTCGGCAAAGAACTGGTCGCCAATGCGGTGCACGCCGCTTCTCAACGGGCGCGCAAGCCCATCATCAGCATCAACTGCGCGGCGCTGCCGGAAACGCTGGTGGAAAGCGAACTGTTCGGCCACGTGCGCGGCGCGTTTTCAGGCGCGGTCAGCGATCGGCGCGGCAAGTTCGAGCTGGCGCATGGCGGCACGCTGTTCCTGGATGAAGTGGGCGAGTTGCCCCTGGCGGTACAGGCCAAGCTGCTGCGGGTGTTGGCCAGCGGCCAGCTGCAACGCGTGGGCTCGGACGAGGAACGCCATGTGGACGTGCGCCTGATTGCCGCCACCAACCGCGACCTGGATGAAGAGGTGCGCCTGGGCCGCTATCGCAGCGACTTCTATCACCGGCTAAGCGTCTATCCGATGCACGTGCCGCCGCTACGCGAACGCGGTCATGACATATTGCTGCTGAGCGGTTTTTTCCTGGAGGAAAATCGCGCGCGGCTTGGTTTGCAAAGCCTGCGTCTGGATGCCGACGCGCAAGATGCGCTGCTGCGTTACCCCTGGCCCGGCAATATCCGCGAGCTTGAACATTTGATCGGACGAAGCGCACTGCAGACGCTGGGTCGACAAGCCAAACGGCCGCGCATGCTGAGCTTGAGCGCAAAGGATTTTGGATTGCGTGCAGAAACCGCCGATTCACCCACGCTTGCGAATATAGGCACGAATTTGCCGGAAAGCGGTTTCAGGGATGCCGTGATTGCGTACGAGCGGCGCATATTGTCTGACAGCCTGGCACGCAATCACCATAATCTGGCGGCCACGGCTCGCGAGCTTGGGCTCGACCGTGCGAATTTGAATCGATTGGCGAAACGACTGGGCTTGAAATAAAGCGCTGCCCATATGCAATAACAATATTTCCAGGCCATGACGCCGTGGCTTGCCGGGCGACGCTTGATCGGACACTGGCCTTGCCCGCTAGAAAAGTCGGTGAAAGTTCAAGGCAAGCAGTACCGCCACGTTGAACACGAAAGAGATCCACAGGAAGCGCGATTCCCGGACGGACAAGCGGGTGGTTTTGCTCTTCCCGAACTGAATGCTCAGGTGCTTGGCGAACACAATCAACAGTGCGCCAACCGTCACCGGCATAATGACGACCAAGATGAAGATATCCAAACCCGTGCCCCTTGCGATGCCCTCGCCCCATCCAATCAAACCAGATTCATGCGGGCCGTTCGGCGGCACTTGTTTGGGCCGCAGCATCGATGACTTGAGCTTAGTCACTCTGCTGCGGCATATCCACGCTTTGTCAGCATTTGTCAGAACAAAAACGCATCGTGCACTTGGTTTGAATAACGAGACCTTTTTGCGAAAATAAGCACCGGGGTTTTCCGGCATTCGCCCCGCTTATATCGGCAGCGGGTTTTGTTTCTTGAGCTTTTCTCGAAGCCGTATTGCCAACATGGCCGTGGCGCACGCGGATCCAAGGCTCAAACCCAACCATACGCCCTCCGCCGCCACTGCCATGGCATGCGATAAAACATAGGCAAGCGGAAACCCCAGCAGCCAGATACTGACGGCGTAGATCACCAGCGGCATCTTGGCATCCTGCATTGCCACCAGGGCCGCGCCAACCGGGCCTTGCACGCAGTCGATCAACACGAATAAACAGGCAACGGCCAACAGGCGCGCTGTCATCGGCGTGATGATGTCGTCGGCCGGCAGGAAAAGGCCAACAATCGATGTCGCACTTGCGATGATGCCCAGGCAGATCAGCACGCCAAGGCCCACACACAAGCGCGTCGCCAGACTGGTGATCGCCTTGGCGCGAATCCAGTCGCCTGCGCCGATCGCGGCGCCTACCTGCACGATCGTCGCGCTGGCCAGACCGAAGCTCACCACGCCGGCAAAGCTGACCACTCGCAGCGCAACTGCGTGCGCCGCCACCATGGCGGTCCCGGAAGACGCAAGCAGCAACACGCTGGCGGGCAACATGCCTTCGCGCAGCAGAATGCGCGCGCACAAGGGAATGCCCAGGCGGAAGATGGCACCGAACACCGGCGCATCGAAGCGCATCGGCCCTTGCATCAAATTGCGCATGACCGGGCTGCGCGAGCGCCGCATCGCCAGCAGGATCACCACCACGGTCAGATAGGAAATCACGCTGTGGGCAATGCCCGCCCCCAACACGCCAAGCGCCGGCGAAAACGGCGTGCCGTGGGTCAGCGCGTAGGCGAACAAAGCGTGAAACGGCACCGACGCGAGCATGGTCCAGGTGGCAATGCGCACGCTGCCCAGGGACATCAGCACCGACCGCAGTGCGATGTAGACCACCCAGGCTGGCAGCCCGGCGGCGGCCCCCTTCAGGTAGGTCACGGCGATGTCCAACTGCGTGGCATCGCTGGCCATCGGGGCAAGCAGATACGGTGACAGCGCAAAGACCAGCAGACCCAACACCGACATGGCCAGCGCGACGAACCCAGCCTGCTGGGCGTTGCTGCGAATGGCCAACTGATCGCCCCGACCCACCGCTTGCGACAGAATGGGGTTGATCGCCACCACCACGCCCAGACAGCCCACGAATACCAGGCTGTACAGCGCGAGGCCCAGCGTTACGCCGGACAGGGCTTGCGCCCCGAGCTGGGCGACCACCAGGGTTTCGATGAAGGAGATGCCGATGGACGCGGCGATCGCCATCGATACCCCTGCGCCAATCGACAGGAGGGTTTTGGTTTCGGATTTACTCACGGGCGATAGACCGGGCGTTAACGCGGACATTCCAGACAAGAGGTCCGCGATATTACCGGGAGCGAATTACAGGTAGTGGGCCTGCAAGTGTTTGGGCCGCCCTCGTAGGTATAACTACTGCTTGGGTTGCTGCGTTTTGCGTTGTGTTTTCAGCAAACTCATTGCCATCAAGCCCAACAAGCCCACGCCCAGCAGCAGGACCGCCCACAGACCGATTTTCTTCCAGGTGTGCGAGACCAGCGGCGCAGGAGTGCGGGTGACCGGTGCCAAGGGCGCGCTGGCTTGTGCAGTGCCCATTTTTATCAACCGGTCCGGCTGATAACCCGGCACCAGCACCGACAAAGGCAATTGGGTGGCCTCTGCGTTTTCGCGTCCCATCGCCAGGGTGTAGGGCGGCGTGCCGCGCGCCAGGAACACCACTTCCATCGCGCGTGAGGCCACACGGAAGGACACGGCATCACCCAGGCCGCCGCCACGCGCGTCTACCCGCAGTTTCAAGTCCTTCACGGGCACGGCCGGCAGTTCCAGTTCGTCGTTGCGGATCTCGTTGCCGTCCTGAACCAGGCGGTACAACACGCCATTGGCAATTGGTCCCCAGGATGGCTGCGACCGGCGCGCGTCGCGACGAGTGTTGCTGCTCACGGCGGCTTGATCCAGCATCGACAAGCTCACCGGCGCAATGATGTTCGGCTGGTACACCGAGACTCGTACACGCTCCAGCACCGTCGATCTGGGCAGGCTGACCTGATATTCATCGCCGTCCCGCTTGGCCTGGATCATGTCGGACCAGTCCAGCGGCGGCACCAGTTCGTTGTTGCTGGTGCTGGTCAGCACGGCCTGGGTCAGCGTCGGCGCCTCGCGCGGGCTTTCCCAAGTCAGGCGCAGATAACGTGCGCGTGTCCCGGGCAGTTCGATCTCGCGACGTTCGATCTGCTCGCCGCCGAAGGCCAGACGCGCAATCTGGCCATCGCCAACACTGCGCCATTGCTGCAAATCGTCGCTGGCTTCGATGCGAAAGCGCTGAAACCCTTCCGCGCCGCCTTTCCAATCGAGCGCCAGCTTTTGCAGCGGCGCAGAAATGCCACTGGTATCCAGCAGCCAGCCGCGCAGTACCGTCTTGTCCGCAGGCATGGCCTGGTCTGGAAGAACTTGAATCAGCGTGCCGTCACCGCTGCGCTGCACGCTGATGCCAGGCTGCTTGCTGCCCGCATCGGCAGGCCCGCGCAGCGGGAACCACTTGACCGCCTGTTCATGCACTTCCCGCATCTGCAGCGGGCGGGCCTGCACGAAGCCGTAAGCCAGCGACTCGCCCTCGGCATTGAACACACGCAGGTCGCGCAGATCGGCGTGGGCGGACTGCCATCGAAGCGCCAGCGGCAAGGGCAGCCGGTACCACGGCCCTTCTCCCTGCACGGTCAACGGTGCGCGGAACGCAAAGCTGTCGACAAAATCGGCGATGCGTTCGGACTTGCCAGTGGGCGTGGCCTGCGCGGACGCTGCCGTCACCACCAAGGCAGCCAGCGCGCAAGCTGCCAACGCGGTCTGCAGCACGCGGGTGCCCGCACGGCCACCTGTCAGGACAGCTGTCGGCAGGAGGGATCGACGGGCACTCAAAGACAAAACGTTCATGGCGTTTCCACTGCTTGGGCAGGTTCAGCAGGTTTGACAGGATCGCCGGACGGATCTGCGACAGGTTCAGCAGACGCAAGCGTCGCCCGACGCGGCGGCAAGGGCGCGAAGTAGCCCACCACGAGCAACAGCACGCCCACGCCGATGAAGGACACGATCCGCGCCAGTCCACCCTGATTGCTCAGTTCGACGAAGAACAGCTTTGCCACAACGACGCCGATCAGCACGGCGCCAATCAGCCACATTTCACGGCGCATGCGCAGGTGCCCGAAGATCATCATGGCCAAGGCCAGCAAGGTCCAGACGATGGACAAGCCTGCCTGCACCAGCATCGACGCCAGCAGCAAGTCCAGTTCATAGGGCACGCCACCCCAGTGATGGGCCGTGCGGAACACCGCCGCCGTGAACATCGCAAACAGCGACACGCCCACGATCATCTGCGGCGCCCAGCGCTGCACCCGCTCGTTGGCCCGCAGCCTGGGCATCGCCCAGATCGACCACAGATAGCAGCCCAGCAGCGCGAACAACATGCCCAGTTCAAGGGGATTGAGCAGCGGCAGGTAAGGCAGCGGGTCGGCCGCGCCGTCGCTGAAGATGTTGGCGGTCCAGACCCAGCCCAGCATCAGAATGGCGACCGGCAAGGCGGCCCACAGGCGATACGCAGTGGGTGCGGCAGCAATCGGCCACGGCCATGCACGCGGCAGGGACATCGCAAACAGGAACAGGCTTGGCACCAAGGCCCACCCCAGCCAGCGCCAGGCGTTGTAGCTGTCGGACGCCAGCATCAGCACGTAGCGCAGTTCCAGCGACAGGACGGTGATCAGCAGCCAGCAGCCCAGCACGTGCGCGGCGGCCGACACCACCTTCGGCAGCAGACCGGACACGCGGTGCAGCATGAAGAAATGCGCCACGAACACCGCCAGCCACGCCGCCCAGCCGAACTGCGCCGCCGGGTGATAGTCGGTATCCCACCTGAAGACGAGCAACAGCGCGGCTACCGGCGCAAGCAAGGCGCACAAGGTGGCCAAGCCCGGCCATTGGGTGCGCCGGGCCACGACCGACCACAAGGCTACCGTGCCGGCCGCCAGCGCGAGCACGCCTTGGGTAAAGGTGTCCCAGTTCAGGAAGTACATGCTGTTGCTGACGAAGGCCAGTGCCCACCAGGCGGCTCCCCAGACCAGCAATACGTTCGAGAGTCGAACCAGCATGCGCCCGTCGAAGATTTTTGACGGGCGCAATGCGGGCTTGGCTTCACTGGCGGGCGCTCCAGCACTGCCCTGCCCGCGCTGCAGGCGCCAGGCGCCCACCATGGCGGCCACGCTGATCGCCAAGGGCGTCCAGAAGTTGGCCTGCAGGAAGGGCAGACCTTCGCGCCCAGCGCTGATGCCAGCCAGCAGCCCGACGCCCAGGAAACTCAGGCCGCCGACCACTTGCAGCAGCAGGCCGAATACAAAGCTGGCGCGCTGCTGCAGATGCAGGCTCAGCCACAGGATCAACAGCCCACTTCCCGCCCAGACGGCGCTTGCGCGCTGCCATGGCAATACGAAGAGCACGGCCAGGTTCAGGAACACCAGCCCCACCAGCAACACGATGGCCAAGCCACGCATCAGGCCCGGATCGCGGCGCACATTCTCGTCGCGCGAAGCCATGACCATGCCGCCCACCAAGGACAAGCCGATCATCGACGCGGCCAGCATGCCGGTCCAGCCAACATTGCCGCCCCCCAGGTCGTCGACCCGCAGGAAACCGGCAAACAAGGCGCCACCGCCCAGTTGGGCGCCAAACGCGCTGAACAGGAAGCTGCGCTCGCCCAGGCGCAGGCCCAGCAACAAGGTGCCCAGGCCGGCCACAGCCAAGACGATGGCGGTGGCGTTCACGCCCAGCAGCAGCGGCGCGATCAAATACAGGAAGAAGAAACCCAAGGCCGCCAACACCGGCTTGCACCAGGCTTCCCACGGGCGCAGCGAGGGTTCGCGGCTTTGGCGCAGGTTCCAGAAGCTGGCAAGCAGGGACGCGCCCATCATCAAGGCGCCGAGTGGCACTCCCGACAAGATGGCGCGGCCTTCGCCCAGGCCTATTTCGGACAGGAACATCAAGCCGGCGCCAAATTGCAGCAGCAGGCCGAAGCCACGCGCCACCGGCCGTGCCTGACGCAGGCCGAGCCAGTAGATGCCGGCGCCTTCGACCGCCCATGCGGCAGACGTCCAGCGCGCATCCAGGCCCAGGGGAATGGCCAAGGTGCCAAAGATCACGCCCAGCGCAATGCAGGTCTCGACCAGCAACAAGGCACGGTCCGCCGAGCGACCGAGGACCACACGCGCCAGGGCCATGTAGAACAAGCCCAGCGCCAGGGCGCTGAAGGCCGGCCCGAATTCAAGGTGACGGACTACCGCATACTGCAGCGCAAAGGCGACCACCGGTACGCCGAACAACAGCGTTCCATCGATGTAGTCGCCCTTCCTGACCGCCCAGCGCAGCAAGGCCTTGCGGTCTTCCGGCACCGCGTCGGCTTCCATCAGCTTGCGTCGTGCGAACAGCAGACCGATGCCCACGTACATCAGGAAGAAGAGGACCAGGAAGGGTTCGGTGCTGGCGAACAACTCCGGCGTGTAGGACCGCAGCCCCCACGCGAACCCGATTCCGAAGGTGCCGACAAAGCCGATCAGGTTCAGCAGGCGCCAAGCCTTGAACCACGCGATGGCGAAGATGCCGGCGTTGAGCAAGGCAAAGTAAGAGAACAGCGCAACGTGATTGCCCGACCCAGTAGAGGTCAGGATCGGGGCTGCGAAACCGCCCAAGGCTGCCGCAGCGGCCAGGCCCAGTGCATTCTGCAAGACCGCAAGCATGCCCGAGAACACCGTCACCGCCACCAGCATGGCCAGCGCCATGCCAGGGGACAGCAACGGATGCAGGCGCATCGCGGCAAACACGGTCAGGTACATCACCGCAATGCCGCCGCCCTGCATCAGCAGAGCGTAGTTTTCATTGCGTCGACGCAGCCACCAACCCAGGCCGATCAGCGCAACGGCCGCCGCCGCCACACCTGCGTAGCGCACTTCCACCGGCACATCCATGCCTTCGGTGGCGTAGCGCAGCAGGAAGGCCAGGCCCAGGAACAGCAGCACAAGGCCCACGCGCAAGACGGTATTGCCGCCGAACAACCAGGCACGGGCGCCAGCGATGGCGCGCTCGATGAAGGATGGTCCGCGGGGAATGGGGGGTTGCGCGGGGGCGGCAGGTACGGCTGCGGCCTGCGCGGCCAACAGCGCGTCGTCTGCGGTTTGCGTGGAAGCTTGATTGGAGGCTTGAATGGAGGCTTGATTGGAAGCCTGATCGGAAGCCTGTTGGGCACCGCCAGAAACCGCACCCTCCTTCCAGACCTGCCCTGCGAACACCACATCACCCGCAGCGGGTGTGTCGATATTGGTCGCATCGGTCACGGGTGATGCCGTGCGCGCGCCTACCGGCACCACAATGTTCGACGACTCAGTCGTCTTTCTGGCGCTCAGCACCAACTCATGTTCCGGCGCGGTCGACATGCCGGCAACGGATGCAGGTCCCGCCTGCGAATAGCTGGGCGCCTGCGTGGACGGCTGGTAACTGGGCGGCACATCACCGGAAGCAGACACCGGTATCCGACCTGGGTCCAAGGCCGCGTCAGCGGCTGCGGCGGCCTGCGGCATTTCACCTGCAGCGTTGCCTGACATCGCAGGCCGCGCCTCTACGGCCGCGACCCGACTCTGCAGGCCCTTCATTTCCTTGTTGATCTCGACCAGTCGCTTCACGACGGCGGCGTGGTCCTGCGACACCTTGCGCAGCGCGAAGGCAAGTCCGATGGCGTAGCCCAACAACGCCCCGATCAATGCCCCTTCCACCGACTCGCCTACCGTCAGGCCGGCCACGAGGCCGATCACCAGCAATACCCAGTGCATGTCTGTCCTTGGACTTGGACGCGCATCACACTGACGCACGTCAGCCCAGCTTATATACGAGTTCTTCTCATTCGTAGCTTCCGGGACGGGACAGATTGGCAACAGGTCGTCGCAAAATCATCCGGGCGGATGAACTTTGTGCGGTTAACGCAGTCAAGCGGCGGGCATCAGGCGTCGATGCCCGCCTCAACCCGCGCTCATCCCGCCAGGCTGACGTGCGCGGCCACCACCTTCCAGCCTTGCGGAAAACGCACCCAGGTCTGGGTCTGGCGGCCGGTGCGCGGATTGCCGGCGCGCACGAACTCGATGTTGGCCACGGCATAGTCGCGCCCGAAGGTGGTCAGGCTGCGGGCCGTCACATCGCGTGCCAAGCCCTGGCTGGGCCGGCCTTGGCGAAACGCCTGGATCGCGTCGAAGCCGTACAGATGTTCGCCCACGCCATAGCGCAGGGTCTGCGGGGCGTTCCAGAACAGCGCGTCGAGCATGGCGACGTCGTTGCCGACCAGCGCCTTTTCATAGGCAGCGAACACGGCTTCGACCTCTGCCACGATCTCGGGAAGATTGATGTCCGCGGCTTGAATCGTCATGTCTGGCTGTCCTGGTTGGGTTGTGAATTAGGTTCTGGATTGGGGACGCACGCGCTTCACCTCAGCAACTGATCTCACGCATTTTGCGTGGCGACATACAACTTGCGCAGATGATCGCCCGAGGTGGTTGGCGGGTATTTCGCTTCCTGGCCGTGCATCAGATTGACGATGGCGGCGTCGAAATTGGGATTATGGAAGAAGACCAGCGATTGTCGCCGGCTTCCCGCCCCCGCGCCGGCCGGCGGATTCACCACGCGATGCAGCGTGGACACCCAGGCGTCATTGGTCCAGCGCGCCAGCAAGTCGCCAATGTTGATGATGAAGCAGTCCGGCACGATCGGCACGTCCACCCACTCGCCCGCTGCATTGCACACCTGCAGCCCGCCCGGCTTGTCCTCGGTCGCCAGGATGGTCAGGCTGCCGTAGTCGGAATGCGCACCCGCCCGAATCTGCCCGGGCTGGGGCGCCACCCGCTGCTCGGGATAATTGCGCACCCGCAGGCGGCTGATGTGTTTGTCGATCTTGTCGTCGAAGTAGTGTTCCGGCAGGTTCAGGGCCCGCGCGAAGATCTGCATCAGCAGTTCGGCCAGCGTGCCCATGCTGCGGTAGTAGGCGCTCCAGACCTCGCGCAGCTCGGCAGGCGCATCAGGCCAGATGTTCGGCGCGAAGTGCTTGCCGGCAGCCGGCGAAAAGGCGTAATCGGCTGGCGGCAAGTCCACCGGGCCGATCATGAAGCTCTCGTTCAAGTCGCTGCCGTAGGCGGCCGGGTCGCGGGAACGCGCCAGCGACTCTTCATCTACGCCGATATAACCGCGCGTCACATCGACCGAAGGCCGCGCCACGCGAATCTTCTCGGCAGCCGGCAGATCGAAGAAATCGCGCGATACCGCGCGAGTCTGCGCAATCAGTTCCGGGCTGACGCCGTGGCCGCGAATCACCAGAAAGCCGATGTCCCGGCAAGCCTGATTCACCGCGTCGGCCACGGCCTGCTTGTCCTGCTGGCTGCCCAGCCGAAATGGCGAGATATCGATAACAGGAACGTTGAGAAGTTTCATGTCATGCCCGATTGTGTGTTGAGTGGTGAAGCGGACTGCCCGCTGCGTTTGAGACGGGTATGGGAAGCCGGTGCGGGGGAACAAGTGCGGAAGGCTGCGGCGTGAGACTGGTGCGCGTGCCCAGCCCGTCAGACCAGCGCGTCTCCGCCATCCACCAGCACGGTCGATCCGGTGGCAAAGGGGTTGGTCGCCACGAACCAGATAGCCTTGGCGATATCCGCTGGTTGCGCTACACGCCCCACCGGCAACCTGGCCGCCATGTCGGCAAACTTGGCCGCCCTGCCCGCCTCGCCCAGACGGTCCCAGAGTGGCGTTGCGGTGGTGCTGGGCGACACGGCATTCACGCGTACCGCCGGGGCCATCGTCAGTGCCAGGCCGCGCATCAGGGATTCCAGCGCACCGTTGATGGCCCCTTGCAGCAGCGCGCCGGTCACCGGGCGCTGGCTGAAGACACCCGACACGAACGTGAGCGATCCGCCCACGCGAATCTGCACGCTGCGGCCCAGGTGGTAGGCGCCCCAGAATTTGTTCTGCATGGCGGCGTGGGCGTCTTCCAGCGACAGCTCATGGATGGTCCCGACCTTGGTCGACGAACCGGCCAGCACCACGTGGTCCCACGGCTCTTGCCCGGCAAAAAAGGCCTCGACGGCGGCGGCATCGCAGACGTCGAGTTGGACGGCAGAAACGCCATGAGGCAGACGGCCCAAGGCCGCATCCAGCTTCTGTCGAGAACGGGATGCAATCGTCACCGACGCACCCGCCTCAGCCGCCATCAGCGCGCTGGCCTCGCCGATACCGGAACTGCCGCCGATCACCAACACACGCTGCGCAGACAAGACGTCAAGCATGGGACACCTCCGTGCGGGCAGCAGGCGCATCGCCTGCCTTGGCCTGTTCACCCAGATACGCTTCCGCCAGCGCGCCGTCGGCCGCGATCTCGGCCGACGTGCCTTGCGCCACGATGCGCCCGCTTTCCATCACATAGGCGCGGTCTGCCAGCGCCAACGCAAGCCCCGCCATCTGGTCGACCAGCAGCAAGGTCATGCCTTCGCGACGCAGCTGGTCCAGCGCCTCGAACAGCTCCGCGATGATCTTCGGCGCCAGGCCCAGAGAGGGCTCGTCCAGCAGCAGAATGCGCGGCTTGGACATCAGCGCACGCGCAATCGCCAGCATCTGCTGCTCGCCGCCGGACAAGAGCCCGGCACGCTGATGCAGCCGTTCTCGCAGGCGCGGGAAGCGCTGCAACATGGATTCAACCCGCGCGTCGCGGTCCTCGGCTTGCAGGAAAGCGCCCAGGCGGATGTTGTCCAGCACCGATAGCTCGGGGAATACCTGCCGCCCTTCGGGCACCAGCACCATGCCGCGCGCCACGATGGCCTCGGGGCCCGCGCCAGTCAGCTCCTGGCCGTCCAGGTGAATGCCGCCGCCGACCACCGGGCGATGCAAGCCGCTCAGCGCGCGCATCAGTGTCGATTTGCCGGCGCCGTTGGCGCCCAGCAAAGCCACTACTTCACCTCGCCGAACTTGCAGGTCGATGCCGTGCAGCACGGGGTCTGCGCCATAGCCGGCCACCAGCGAACCCACGCCCAGGATTTCCGGGCCAGGCGCAGGCCGCGCCGTGGCCGCTTGATCTTCGCCAACCGCCATGGCTTCGCCCAGATAGGCCTGCTGCACGGCAGCGTTGGCCTGGATCTCGGCCGGCGTGCCGGCGGCCAAGTGTTTGCCGGCGTCCAGCACCACGATGTGATCGGAAATGCCCATGACCAGCGCCATGTCGTGCTCGACGATCAGCACACCTACGCCCGCATCGGCAATCCGCCGCAGCAAGGCGGCCAACTGCGTCTTGTCTTCACGCGACAGCCCGGCAGCGGGCTCGTCCAGCAACAACACGTCCGGGTCGGGCGCCAGTGCACGCGCAATTTCCACCAGGCGTCGGTCGACGTGGGCGAGGTCTGCCGCCGGGGTATCGGGCGAGCCGGTGTAGCCGCACCAAGCCAGCAGTGCTCTGGCCCGTGCCCGCTGTGCAGGCGAGCGCAGCCGCGCCACGCCAAACAGGCTGCCCAGCCGGCCGCGGTTGATGGCCAGGGCCACGTTGTCTTCCACGCTGAGCGTGCCGAACAGCTGCGAGGTTTGGTAGGTGCGCGCCACGCCCAGCCGGGCGATCTTCAAGGCTGTCATCCCCGCCAAGGTCTCTGTGCCCAGCATGAAGCTGCCGGCGGTGGGCAGATAGAAGCCGCTCAGCATGTTCAAGGCAGTGGACTTGCCCGCGCCGTTCGGTCCGATCAGGCTCGTGACCCGTGCGGTGTCGGCCACAAAGCTGAGCGTGTCGACTGCGCGCACGCCGCCGAACTGCATGGTCAAGCCTTGCGCTTGCAAGGGCTGGCGCCCACGGGCCGACAAGATGTTCTGGTCTGACACGGAATGCGCTTCAACCGCCAACGGCGTCGCCATCCGCACTCCGCCCAGCACACGCGCGTAAATCCGTTTGACCAGCCCCACCACGCCATCGGGCGCGGCCAGCAATACGGCCAACAGCAACACGCCGAAGAACAGCAGCCGATATTCCTCCAGGCTTGCCAGCACCTCGGGCAACACGCCGACGATCAAGGCGCCCACCAGCGGCCCGGCTACAGAGCCCGCGCCGCCGATCAACACCACCAGCACGAACAGAATCGATTGCAGGAAGCCGAAGGTATGCGGCGTGACGAAGCTGGACAGGGGTGCAAACAAGCCGCCTGCCGCGCCCGCGCAGGCGGCCGACACCGCGAAGGCCACGGTCTTTACGACCAGCGGATTCAAGCCCAGCGATTCCGCCGCGGTCTCGCTGTCGCGCACCGCGCGCATGGCTGCTCCCCAGGTGCCGCGCGACAGCCATGCATAGGCGGCCAGCACCACGCCCACCGTCAGCAAAGCCAGCAAGGCAATGACGCGCTCGGCCTCGGTGAGCGTGCCGAGCGCGGGCGACGGGATGCTCATGATGCCGTTCTGCCCGCCGGTCAGGCTGGCCGATTCCACGATTGCATGTTCGACCACAAAGCCGAAGGCGATGGTGATCATCGCCAGGTACGGCCCGCGCACGCGCAAGGCGGGCAAGGCCAGCAAGGCGCCCACGGCGGCAGTGAGCAACATAGCGACAGGCCATGCCAGCCAGAAACTCAGGCCACCCTTGGTCGTCAGGATGGCCACCGTGTAGGCGCCGATCGCGTAGAAGCCAACGTGGCCGAAGGACACCTGCCCCGTCAGCCCCAGCAACACGTTCAGGCCGATACCGACCACCGCCAGCAAGGCGACGCTCGCCAGCACAAACACGTAGTAGCTATTGACCGTCAGCGCCGTGACGGCGCCTGCGCCCAGCAGAAGCAGCACCGCCGCAATCTGCACCGGCGACCCCAGGCCCAGCACCGTGCGTGACGCAGTGCTGGAAGGTGCTGCCTTGCCGATATCCTGCGCGCGTGCAAGCAGCCGCGCGCCCATGTTCGAGACCTTCGCGTCGCGACTCATACCTTCCTCACTTGCGCACGGCCGAACAAGCCATTGGGCCGGATGGCCAGCGCCACGATGACGAGCCCGAAGGTGACGATCTGCGTGTAGCCCGAGCCCAGCGTGACCGTGACCACGGCTTCGATGATGCCGAACAGCAGCCCTGCAATCATCACGCCCCAGGCGCTGGTGATGCCGCCCAGAATTGCCACGGCGAAGGCTTTCAGACCGAACAAGGTGCCCATGTCGGACTGCACGTTGAAAAGCGGCGCAATCAGCACACCCGCGATGCCGGCAAACAAGGTCGACAAGGCAAAGGCCACGGCAATCGCACGTTGAATCGGAATGCCCATCAGACGCGCGGCCGAGCGGTTCTGCACCACGGCCAGCATGGCCGTGCCCCAGCGCGTGCGCCGCGACACCGCGTGCAGCACGCCGGCCAAGGCCAGGCCCACCAGCGGTATAAGGACTTGCAGGGGATAGATGCCCAAGCCCAGCCCGCCGATGTCCAGCGGCGTCTGGGCCAATGGCGACGGCAAGCTGCGCGGCTCTTTGCCGAAGGTGAACATCACCAGGTTGTCCAGCACGATGCCAAGCGCAACAGTAGCCATCAGCCAGTTGTCCGACCCGCGGCTGGCAAAGGGCCGCACGGCGACCGCTTCCACGATCAGCCCATAGGCCGCGCACAAGACCAGCGACAGCAAGATGGCAGGCAGCATCGGCCAACCCAGGGTCTGTGCAAAGGTGAAGGTCAACACCGCGCCCAGCATCATCGAACTGCCCTGCGCAAAATTGACGGTGCCCGACACCGCATAGGTGACGTAGAAGCCAAGCGCCATCAGGCCATACATGCTGCCCAGGCCAAGGCCGCTGATCAGCGCCGATATCAACAACATGCAGACACCCTTTCAAGACGACGTGCGCAGGCAGCCGGGAACCGCAAGACGCCAACACGGGCCAGGCGCGGGTGCGCCTGGCCTGCAAACCACGGATTGATTGATCGGCCCGGATGCAATCAGGCCGGGCCTTGGTTGGCCGACCCGCTGGCCGACCGCTTCACGCAGTGTGGCCAGACAGGCTCAGACAGCAGTACCGATTACTTGGCCGATGCCACCGGCACGATCTTGTCGCCGATGAATTGCGCCCACACGTAGTCGTCGGCGCCAAGGGCGTCGTGCTGGGTGGCCGAGAAGGGCTTGCTATAGGTCTTGATCAGGCCTTCATAGCGGTCGATCTTGTAGAAGCCTTCGCGCACCGCATCGCCTTCAGTGGAACCGGCGGCAGCGATCGCCAGCGCGCTCAGTTGGACGGCGTCATAGGCGTTGGCCACGCCCACGGCGGGCGTGACGTTTTCCGGGCCCTTCACGTCGGGGTACTTGGCCATCAATGCCTTGACGACCTTGTCACGCACCGGCGTTTCCTTGCCGAAGAAGCTGTAGGTCTGCACGAAGTGCACGTTCTTGGCGCTGGGGCCGGCCAGTTCCGTGAAGCGGCCACCGAGCGGCCCCCAGTGCGAGACCACCGGCACTTGCCAGCCCATGCGATCCAGCGACTTGACCACCTGGGCCGACGGTCCGACATTGGCGACCATGAACAAGGTGTCGGCACCGGCCGCTTTCAGACGGGTCAACTGCGGTACGACGTCCACGTCGTTCATCTCGAACTTCTCGACGCCGGCCGATGCCACGCCCTTGGCTTCCAGCGCGGCTTTCAAGCCCTTTTCGTTGGACTCGCCCCAGGGGTTATTGATCAGGATCATGCCCGGTTTGGCGCTTTTGAAATTGGCTTGCGCGTAGGCCAGCATGCCCACGTCGACCACTTCATCAACTGCCGAGACCCGGAACGCGTAGTTCGGGTTGGCGCCGTTCTTGGTGATCGGCGTGCCGGCGGCCCACGGCACCATGAAGGGCATTTTCGATTGATTGATCAAGGGCACGATGGCCATGGAAACGGGGGTGTCCAGCCCACCGAAGAGCACGGCCACCTTCTCGCGGTGAATCAGTTCTCGCGCGGCGGTCACGCCCTTGGCCGGATTGCCTTCGTCATCACGGCGCACCAGTTCCAGCTTGCGTCCACCCAGCAAGCCGCCCTTGGCATTGATCTCGTCGATGGCGATGGTCATGCCGCGCGTGATGGCTTCCCCGGCAAGTGCCGACTGCCCCGACAAGGCCGTGACCAGCCCGATCTTGATCGGGTCGGCGGCGTAGGCGCCACCGGACCAGACGCTGCAGGCCAGAACAGCAGCGGTACCGGCCAGCAGGCGGCGACGGCCGGCGCGATGGGAAGAGCGGGTGGCGTGGGTCATCGTGAGTCTCCAGGGGTGGGAGGGTTGGACGCGGGCTTGGGTGCAAGTCCGCGCATTGAATCCGTCCCTGGTCAATGCAAACACCATGCCAAACGTTCACAAGACCCGAAAAATATTGCCGACACGATGGATATCAGGATGTCGACAATATGGCATAGCCTTTGCTCACGATCCTGCGATGCTCGACTTCGGGCAAGCGCCACCCCAAACACGCACCAATGCGGAGAACCAGCATGAGCAATGCATCAAAACAGGGCCTGGATGCGCCCCGCTCCGAGGCGTCCCGCCTCGATCCAGATATCGATGCATTCGATCCGCAATCTGCCGGCGACCTGGTCAATGAGTACCTTCGCATCGTGATGATTCCCGACCCCGAAGGCGCGCAACACCTGATTGCCCCGCGCATGCACATCCGTTTCACCGGTGGCCGCGCCATGCACAAGCCGTCTGACTGCACCGTGTTCAACGCCGGCCGGTATGCGTGGGTGAAGAAACGCATTGCGCGCACCGACGTGGTCGCAGGCGGCACGCCTTCTGAGACCATCGTCTACAGCCTGGGCACCTTGCATGGCGAGTGGCCCGACGGCACACCGTTCGAGGGCAACCGCTATGTGGACCGCTACGTCGTCAGCCACGGCCTGATCACCCACATGGACGTGTGGAACGACAGCGCCGAATGGATACTCACGCCAGGCCTGGCGGCCGAGGCGAATGCCGCCAACGCGGCCGAAGCGGTGCACGCGTCATGACCTTGCTCTATGACAGCCTGCTGCCGGCACACGGGCGCTTCGACTATCTGCCGATTACGCAACGCCCCGACTACACCTGGCCGAACGGCGCACGCCTGGCCGTATACCTGGGCTTCAACCTGGAACACTTTGCTTTTGGCGAAGGCATGGGCGCAGCCATCGGCCCCGTGTCGCCGGAGCCCGACGTGCTGAACTACGCATGGCGCGAATACGGCAACCGGGTGGGCGCATGGCGCTGTCTGGAACTGTTCGACAGCCTGGGCCTGCCCAGCAGCGCCATCATCAACACGGCGCTGTACGACCACTGCCCCGACCTGGTGGCGGCATGCGTCGCACGTGGCGACGAACTGGTGGGCCACGGCCACACCAACGCGGAACGCCAGGGCACGCTCAGCGAAACCGGCGAACGCCGCCTGCTGGAACTGTGTCGTGACCGTATGCAGACCCATAGCGGCGTGACACCTCACGGCTGGCTGTCACCCTGGATATCCGAAAGCCCGCTTACGCCCGACCTGCTTGCCGAGACCGGGTATCGCTACACCTTGAACTGGTGCCACGACGACCAGCCGCTGCCCATGCGCACGCGCAATGGCGAGCTGCTGTGGTCAGTGCCCTACCCCCAGGAACTGAATGACATCCCGGCCATCGTGGCCCGCCGCATGGACGCCGATGCTTTCGCGCAGATGATCGTCGACAACTTCGACGAGATGCAGCTGCAGGCACGCACGCAGCCTTTGGTGATGGGCGTGGCGCTGCATCCCTATATCGTTGGCCAGCCTTATCGGCTGCGACATCTGCGGCGCGCGCTGGAACACCTCGCCGCCGCACGCGATCGGGGCGAGATCTGGTTTGCCACGCCGGGCGAGATATGCGGCCACGCGCAATCGGTGCTGTCTGCCGAGGCCGGGGGATTGTGGCAAAGTGCCGCCACGCGATAATTCAGGCTCAAAAGCGGCTTGGCTGCGTGCATGGCCATAACCTGGACACGCAGCGACGACTCTTTTTGCCCCGTATCACCTGCATCACCATAAAAACCATGCCCGCCCACACCCGCAAGCAGCCCGCCAAGACGCCCGCCCCTGTCCCCGCCGCGACACCTGAGCCCGACGCCGAGCCGGGCGGGCTGCTGGCAAGCGTGGTCGGTGACGACAGCGCAGAGGGCCGTATCTATCGCACGGTCTTCGACAGCATCATGAGCCAGCGCCTGGCGCCCGGCACCAAGTTGCCCGAAGCCTCGCTGTGCGAGCTCTTCAGTGCCAGCCGGTCCACCGTGCGCCTGGCCTTGCAGCGCCTGGCCCATGACAACATCGTGCAGCTGCGGCCCAACCGCGGCGCCATCGTTGCCGTACCCACGCTTGAAGAGACCCGCCACATTTTCGAGGCACGCCGCGGCCTGGAAGACACGCTGGTGCGTCTGGCCGCCGAACGCGCCACGCCGGAAGACCTGGCCGCGCTACGCCAGCAATTGAAGGAAGAACACGCCGCCATGCACCGCTTCAAGCAGCCGGCATGGGTGCGGCTGGCCAGCGGCTTTCATCTGAAGGTGGGTGAACTCGGGCGCAACCCGGTCTTGCAGCGCTACCTGGTGGAAATGGTGTCGCGCTGCTCGCTGATCGTTGCCCTATACCAGCCGCCGGGCAATGCCTGCTGCGAGCACGAACAACACGATGCCATTGTCGACTGCCTGGAACGCGGTGATGCCGACGGCGCAGCCAGCCTGATGGACAGTCACCTGCGCGACTTGGAACGCAACATCTGCATGAAGGCCGAATCGCCGGACAATCGCTTGAAGGACATGCTGGGGCTTTGAGCCAGCGGGTGAATCACCCCAGCGCGGGCAAGGCCGTTGCGGCCTTGCCCGCGGACGATCAGACGCGCTTGGCGCGCATCGAGATCCCGCCGACCACCACCAGCGCCGCACCCAGGCCGATGAAGAACAGGGCCATCGAGTTGCCGCCGATTTCCTGACTGTTGGCCGCGCTGATCGCCTGTGCTGCTGCGTTCGCATCGGTCGCGGTCATCGCGGTGGCGAACGCTTTCTCATCGCATTGCTTGATGTAGGACGCTTCCATATTCTGCGCCCGCAGCTTGGTCTGGCATTGCTGCACCATGGCCGCGTCGGCCTTGGGCGCACCGCCCGTGAACATCATGATCAGACCGACCAGGATGACGAGGGCGCCTGCGGCAAGCATGGCGACTGGATTCTTTTTCATGTTTTTTCCATGGGTGGGCTCAGAAAGCAATTCGGCAGGCTTCACCAGCATCGCTGCCAGTGAAAACCTGCCGAATTCTAGGGTCAGACCTCGGCGTGACTGCCGGTGGTCGAGCTTTCTTACCAATCAATGAACATGGAAACGGGGCGATCGCGACGGCTGATCACCGCCCTCGCGATCCCTTTGGATCAGACGTCGTCGAAGTCTCCGCCATCGTCGAAGAAGCCGAATCCCGAATCGCTGTTGTCGTAACCCACATCGGTCGACGCGTAGTCGGAATTATCGCTGGGCGTATTGTCAGAGACCTGGCTGGCCGAATCGTGATTGGCCGAGTCGTTCGGCGGATCAAACTGCGGGTCTGAGGTCAGATTGTCCTGCGCGTGCGAGCCGGCATCTGCGGTGGGCTCCGGCTTCACCTCTGGCGTGGGCTCGGCCAACTTGCTGGCTGCGGCATGGGCAGCGCCACCGCCGAACAGGCCACCCAGCAGATTGCCCAGCATCATGCCGCCCGCGACACCCATGGCGGTTTGTGCAGCGCCGGCCAGGAAGCCCCCTGCCCGGCTCGGCGCAGCCTGAGTCTGACCGACTTGGCCGGATTGTCCGAACTGGCTGCCAGGAGGCGGCATGCCGCCTTGCAAGGGCGTACCTGCAGCCGACAGAGGCGTACCGGCAGCCGACAACGGCGTGCCCGCTGCAGACAAGGGCGGCGAAGCCTGCTGCGATGCAGGTGCGTTGCGACCGAAATAGCCTGCCGTCAGTCCCGACTGGCGCGCCGCATTGGCAGCAAAACCTTCCTGTGGTGCAGCGGCCGGCGCAGGCGCAGCCGCGCGTTGCTCAAGCTCGGCGATCTTCTGCTGCGCGGCTTTCAGCGCGTGCTCCTGCACCAGAACGGTCTGGGCCAGGTAATACGCAGCACCCGGCTGCGCGTCAATGCGCGAGCGGATGAACTGCTCGGCTTCCGGTTCGCGCGGCCCGCCCTGACGCTCGACCTCTTGAAGCCGCGAGAAAACGCCTTCGATCGCAATCCGGTCTTCGTTATTCATGCAAAAACTCCTCAACCTGGTGGGTAGTGCTGGGTGGCGAAGAGACGCTGTCTCTCGCATCATGTAAGTGGACGCGACAGACGCGGAATCAATCCCTGCTCTTACGATGCTTTACAAGCATGGCCAATTGTGGAGCCAGCTTCGCGTCAGGGCATCGGTGTAAAAACACAGGCTTCCCTGGTGGCAAACATGCGCACCGGGACTTCACAGGAGTGGCAATGCAGAAACGTCCTTTGGGCAAGACCGGCCTGGAAATCGCCCCGCTGGTATTCGGCGGCAATGTGTTTGGCTGGACCATCGACGAAGCGACCAGTTTTTCCGTGCTCGACGCCTTTGTCGATCATGGCTTCAACGCCATCGACACGGCAGACGTTTACTCGGCCTGGGTGCCGGGCAACCAGGGTGGCGAGTCCGAGACCATTCTGGGCAAGTGGTTCGCTGCCAACCCCAGCAA
>Ga0308163_10001196_pt1 | contig 30744 bp, 35 predicted proteins | sample PhyTR1_FD_201037 | JGI IMG/M metagenome (GOLD analysis project Ga0308163, IMG submission 201037) | Phyllosphere microbial communities from UC Gill Tract Community Farm, Albany, California, United States - DLSLT.R1 | ecosystem: Host-associated > Plants > Phyllosphere > Unclassified | place: USA... | reverse complement strand
TGGTCGGCTTCGACAAAGACATCGGCGACGCCCTGTGCGCCAAGATGAAAGTCGAATGCTCCGTGGTCACTTCCGACTGGGACGGCATCATCCCTGCGCTGAACGCGAAGAAGTTCGACTTCCTGGTGTCCTCGCTGTCGATCACCGAAGAGCGCAAGGGCGCGGTGGACTTCACCGACCCGTACTACTCGAACAAGCTGCAGTTCATCGCACCGAAAAATGTCGATTTCAAAACCGACAAGGATTCGCTCAAAGGCAAGATCATCGGTACGCAGCGCGCCACGCTCGCCGGTACCTGGCTTGAGGACACCTATGGTAGCGATATCGAGGTCAAACTCTATGACACCCAGGAAAACGCCTACCTGGACCTGACTTCCGGTCGTGTCGACGCCATCCTCGCCGACAAATACGCCAACTACGACTGGCTGAAAACCGACGCGGGCAAAGCCTACGAGTTCAAAGGCGACCCGGTTGTGGAAAGCGACAAGATCGGCATCGCTGTGCGCAAAGGCGACCCACTGCGTGAGAAGCTGAACGCAGCCCTGAAGGAAATCGTCGCCGACGGTACCTACAAGAAGATCAACGACAAGTACTTCCCGTTCAGCATCTATTGATCTGACCTGCGGGACCGGCACCGGGATTTGACGGTGCCGGCTCCCGGCCTTGCCTGCCGCGATTTGAAAAGAAATCCATGATTATCGACCTCTACGGATTCGGCCCGGCCCTCGCTGCCGGTGCGCTGATGACCGTCAAACTGGCGCTGACGGCCCTGTGCCTGGGACTGGTGCTCGGTCTGCTCGGCGCCTTGGCCAAGACTTCCCCGTACAAGCCGCTGCAATGGCTTGGCGGCACTTATTCGACCCTGGTGCGTGGCGTCCCGGAATTGCTCTGGGTGCTGTTGATCTACTTCGGTACGGTCAACCTGATGCGCAGCCTAGGCGAGTTCTTCGGCAACCCCGACCTGCAACTCAGCGCCTTCGCCGCCGGCGTCATTGCGCTGGGTCTGTGCTTCGGCGCCTATGCCACGGAAGTGTTCCGCGGCGCGATCCTCGCCATTCCCAAGGGCCACCGTGAAGCTGGTGTGGCGTTGGGCCTGTCGAAATGGCGGATCTTCACCAAACTGATCATGCCGCAGATGTGGCGCATCGCCCTGCCTGGCCTGGGCAACCTGTTCATGATCCTGATGAAGGATACCGCGCTGGTCTCGGTGATCGGCCTGGAAGAAATCATGCGTCACGCGCAGATCGGCGTGACCGTCTCGAAACAGCCGTTCACCTTCTATCTGGTGGCGGCGGTCATGTATCTGGGCCTCACGGTGCTGGCGATGACCGGCATGCACTTCCTGGAAAAACGCGCCGCTCGCGGCTTTGCGAGGAGCGCTTCATGAACTGGGAAGTGATCATCAAGTGGCTGCCGAAACTGGCACAGGGCGCGACCCTGACCCTGGAGTTGGTGGCGATTGCCGTGATTGCCGGTCTGCTACTGGCGATTCCACTGGGCATCGCCCGCTCTTCGAAGCTGTGGTACGTGCGCGCCTTGCCCTACGCCTACATCTTCTTTTTCCGTGGTACGCCGTTGCTGGTGCAACTGTTCCTCGTCTATTACGGGCTGGCGCAGTTCGATGCCGTGCGTAGCAGCGCGCTGTGGCCGTACCTGCGCGATCCGTTCTGGTGCACCACCGCGACCATGACCCTGCACACCGCGGCGTACATCGCCGAGATCCTGCGCGGCGCAATCCAGGCGATTCCGCCCGGCGAGATCGAAGCAGCGCGGGCGCTGGGCATGTCCAAACCCAAGGCCATGTTCTACATCATGCTGCCGCGTGCGGCGCGTATCGGCCTGCCGGCGTACAGCAACGAAGTGATCCTGATGCTCAAGGCCAGTGCGCTGGCGAGCACCGTGACCCTGCTGGAACTGACCGGCATGGCCCGCACGATCATCGCGCGCACCTACCTGCCGGTGGAAATCTTCTTTGCCGCCGGCGTGTTCTATCTGCTGATGTCCTACGTGCTGGTGCGCGGCTTCAAGCTGCTGGAGCGCTGGCTGCGCGTCGATGCCTGCCAAGGGCGTTGATGCTTCCCACGTGCTGACGGGCGAGGACCTACTCGCCCGCTTCAGCGCGCTGGATGCTTTTTTGATTGAGCATCAGGCGCTGTGGAAACCTCGTCCGTTCACCCATCTTTCGCTACCGTGGGAAACCGCCTACCCCGAGTTGTCTTCGTGGCTACGCGGACGAACGCTGGAAGATGCAGTGCGTGCACATAACCATCCCGCCGATCTCATTGACGCCCCGGAGCCGTTCGCTTCATTGGCGGCGTTGTCGGCTGAGCTGAGCGCGGTCGGTGAGTTGCCGGGGCATGCGCTGGATGCTGCAGGCCATCGCTTGAATGTCGATGTGCCGGGGCGCAAGTGGCAGCAGATCGAAGCGTTCGCCAGTCGTTTGTCTTTCGCCTCGCAGCCGACGCATTGGCTGGACTGGTGTTCCGGCAAGGGGCATTTGGGCCGGCGCCTGCTGGGCGCCGGTCAACAGCTGACTTGCGTTGAATACGATCCGGCATTGGTCGCCAGCGGTGAGGCGCTAAGTCAGCGTAACCATTTGCACGCCCTGCATGTCGAACAGGATGTGCTGGCAGCAGACGCAGCAACCGTTTTGAGCGCTCAGCATACCCCCGTCGCCCTGCACGCCTGCGGTGATCTGCACGTGCGACTGATGCAACTGGCGAGCGCTGCCGGATGTCAGCAGATGGCCATTGCCCCGTGCTGCTACAACCGGATCAATCGCAGCGAGTACCAGGCATTGTCCTGCGCGGGCTTGCGATCGGCCCTACAGCTCTCACTCGAAGATCTGGCATTGCCCATGAGCGAAACCGTCACCGCCGGTGCACGCGTCCGACGTCAGCGCGACACCTCCATGGCCCGACGCCTGGCCTTCGACCTGCTGCAACGGCAAGCGCGCGGCGTCGACGAATACCTGCCAACCCCGTCGCTGCCCAGCGCTTGGCTGGACAAATCCTTCGCCGATTACTGCAGGGATCTGGCTACATTGAAAGAGTTATCCACAATCGGCACGCCAGATTGGCGAACGCTGGAAGCGGCCGGTTGGCAGCGGTTGGCCGAAGTTCGCAACCTGGAATTGCTGCGCGGACTTTTCCGACGACCGCTGGAGCTTTGGCTGAACCTTGATCGAGCCATTTTCCTCAGCGAACAGGGATACTGCGTACGTCTCGGCACCTTCTGCGACACCCCGCTGACCCCGCGTAATTTTCTGCTGCTGGCCGAACGCAGCTAAAACCTTTACAGCCTGTGGATAACTCTGTTGATGGTTTTCCCGTGGATCCAATATCCACGGCCTTTACGTGACAGAAACAGCATTGGTCATTTTTTGTTCACATGGATAAAAAACCTGTAAAACAGGGCTTTGCGCACAAGATGAGAACCTGTCCACAAAATCCCCCGCAACGCCGCCGTTGCGACGATCCGTTGTGCATAAGCTTCCAATCAAAAGGACATAAACGAGGAAAATGGGTGCTTGAACGGTGCCGAAATCCTGCCATCACTCTCAGGCTGGATTGACCGCCAGGAAGCCCAATTCTGCGGCTGAAACCCCAACGACACAGCCCACGCCACGCCTGATCCAGCGCTTGCGTAAAAATAGTCTGAATTCAGGGGTTTACAGAACCAACCCAATCGCTATAATCGTCGCCCACACGCCGGTATAGCTCAGTTGGTAGAGCAACTGACTTGTAATCAGTAGGTCCCGGGTTCGACTCCTGGTGCCGGCACCATACAAAACAAAGGCTCGCAGCAATGCGGGCCTTTTGTTTTTGCGCTACACGTAACAAGCCACGTAACAAGAAATGCTTGCCTGTGGTTCGGGTTCGCCTGTGTTGCGTTGGTTCTACAAAGCCTGGATACCATTTCATGGAGTGACTATGGAAGTAATGGCTGAAGTACCAACGCCCGATGATTCCGATAGCGGCGTATCGGGAATGCAGCAGGCAGGCGATGCCTCCGAAGTAGCTGCCACACCAGCACCTCTAGAAGGGCAACTTTTGCAGCAGACCTTCATCGGTTTAGTAGCTGGAAGCCCTGATAAGTACGGCGGTAGGCAAAATGCTCCCATCATCAGCGCATTTATCCGCGACTCCGCATATGACAAAGACCAGGCGCGTCTTTTGGCAGCTCAAAAGCAGCGGGAGCTCGATGAGGCCACGAGTAAATTGCATGCGAAAGAGCTGGAGTACGCCAGACTAGAAGAAAAGTTCAACGCGAGCTTCCGCACAAACATTGTGCAAAAGGTTTGCACATTCTTCAGTCCTATTGCGCTGTCCCTGGCGGTAGATCTCTTTAAAGCCAACTCAAACTCATCCTACCTAATTGGTGCCATTGGTCTGGGATTGGTATTGACGAATTTCATACCCGGCAAAGGTAAGAACTGATGTCCATTGAAGTGATTGAAAATTTGAAGATGGTGGAGGTTTTGGATCACGGGAGGCCCAACCACGAAAGGGTCGCGATCTACGTCCAACATCCGTGCGATTTATCCGAATACTGCATGTTCCTGACTATGGCGGGAGCAGAGTCGCCGGTTGCTCCCGTACGAGACCATATGCTGTGGTTTGGGTACGGCCTCGTGAATGAGGGAGACTGGATCTTTGTCTACACCGCCTCCGGATCAACAACCATCACCACCAACGCCCCATCAAAAGACGGCTCCTTTCCATCCCGGATCATCAGTATCCACTGGGGAAAAGATCACACCATTTTTCAGAACAGAGCGGTGAATCCGTTACTCGTTAAGATTGGTGCTCTTGGAGCAATCGCTCCACCGGCTCCCGCCTACCAAGGCAACCCCAACTTTCCAAGACCTCGCCTGTTTTAGGCAGATGGATCGCCCCTCTTTACGTCTGCAAGTGAAGAGGGACGACCTGCCTTTCTCAGGCGCACCTAAAATTTGTCACCTCCAGAAAAAAGAGTAATAAAGGTGATATGCCTGTCAAAAAAACGCTGCAAGCCACGTCCTGCATGGCTTTGAGCGATTTTAGGAAAAGGTAATATTTTAGTGATACAGAAGTAATCGTATTACTCTTTTATAAGGTGATATTTCAGAGCCACCAAACCCAATGAAACCAGGGGCTTGGCGGAAATATCACTTTCCATATCACTTCATATTACTTTTCCGTGTGATATCGAAACCCCAGCAAAACCGGGGCTTTCAGAGCACTTTCCTCGCCGTATTACCTTTATTACTCTTTTTGAAAAGCCTACCCTGTGCCTGAGATTGGATCTCATCCACATGACGTATTCCCATGCCCGGTTTAGACTGACTGCAGTTCCTCAAATTGCTAGGAGTACCCATGCGCCCACTGACCAAAAACCCAGCACTCCCGATAATCGAAGTATCGAAGGAAGGTCGATATTGGCGCGTAGATTGGGACTACCAGGAGGCGCCCGAAAGCAGAGTATTGACTGACAGAAAAGAGTTTTTGAACGGGTATATAAGCGGTCTCCTTGACTCATTCGGAGCCTCTGCAGGCGAGTTCGCTTTACCGTCTGCCCGTACCGGCACAGTCAAAAAGCTGAGTGAGGAAACAGCGCAAAAGCTGGCGAAGCTGCTTACTGACCTTCTGCACTCGCACGTCAAAGCAGCGCATCGTCGGCTGTTACATGCCGCCGAAGTCAGTGAGCTCATCGAGGGCGCGAGGGTGAAAGATCCTACAGTCAGCTGATACTGGCCCAACCTAAGCAAGACGGGGCTTATAGAGCTCCTGTTGCCATATAGCGCAGATTGCCCAGTTTCCCTTTTTCCGATCTGCGCTGAAAATAAAAATTTGAATTCCTTTCGCTTTTTGGACGCATTGTCCTTATAAACCGGGCCTTTCAGGATCACTACCCTCTGCTGCCAGCGACTGCACTTTGTGCACGCTCATAGCAATTCTTTGCAATTCTTTTCACTTACTGAAATCGCCACACATCCCACAGACCCCGCAGCGGCCATGGGCGGGGCTGGGTTTGCACCACCCCGCTGGTTTGCACAAAAAAGGGACACACAGCCCGCCGGCGGGAGGGGGATAAGTGCTTTTTCAGCCGTTTTTTTCTGTCGTGAGGAGTTTGGTCGGCTTAATGCGTTGGTGTGTATCGTGTGTACTGGAAAGTTGACGCCGGTGGCACCTGTGTGTACCATACACACCATAGGAACATAGGGAGGGATGGGATGCGAAGTAGAGAGGTAATCGAGCTGTTGGTGGCGGATGGATGGGAAGAGGTGGCGGTCAAGGGAAGCCATCACCAGTTCAAGCATCCAACCAAGCCGGGGCGGGTGACGGTTCCACACCCAAAGGCGGAGGTACCAAAAGGAACGCTGCATAACATTCTCAAAACAGCCGGCCTCAAATGAGGCTGGTCCTTCCACCGAAGGCCCTATAGCAGGGCCTTGTGGGAAGACAGAAAGACAGAAAGTTGTAGCTAGGGCTACAAGCAAGCGAGGCGTAATAGCACGCCCGCCATGGAGGACTTGCAACAATGAAATTTCCAGTCGTAATACATAAAGACGCTGAATCGGATTACGGGGTGACTGTGCCCGACGTGCCAGGATGCTTTTCGTCCGGTAGCACCTTCTCTGAAGCGCTTGAAAATGTACGCGAAGCACTGGCGCTGCACTTGGAAGGGATGGTTGCTGATGGCGATGCTCTACCTCAAGGGAAAGAGGTGGACGCACATTTGGGCAATCCAGATTATGAGGACGGTGTGTGGGCGGTCGTTGATTTTGATCTGACCCCTTATCTCGGGAAGTCGGTTCGCTTCAATGCATCCCTGCCAGAGAATCTGCTGCAGCGTATCGATGAGAAGGTAAATAAAGATCACCGCTACTCGTCGCGATCCGGGTTCCTGGCGACAGCAGCCCTTCGGGAATTGGCTGTGGTCTGACCAGCAAATTCTGAAATGTAAGGCGCCTTTCGGCGCCTTTTTTTGTCTCCAATCTATGGCTACTCCTCTCAGGTCGTTTCGTCGGAGCATCTCAAAAGCCAACGGGATATTCGACAAGCTGTATGTCCATACAGTATTCTTTTCGAGTGTTAACAATGAGCGTTGAACCCCTTAGAAATGAAGCGATATCGCAATGGACGCGAATGTTGCGAGATAACGCGGCGTTACTGGCGCGACCTGGTGCGCATCACAAAGCGTTGCTCAGACAAGCCCATACGTTGCACCAGGATTATGTGATTGATGATGATCACCTTAGCGACTTGCTGGAGTTAGCCGACGCGGCGCTGGCCTACGCCGTCGAGTCGCTGCTAGATCTTGATGCTGACGAGTAGGAGGCCCCATGCACGTCTTGGTCACACCTATGCGTTTTCGCGTTAGATCCCAAGGAGCGGCGTCGCTATCCGGCGATTCAGGGCAACGTAATGGTCAACTCTACGGTCTGCCATGAACTTGGCCGCGCAGCCAACGTTGCCCGCGTTGAGGTGGGTATGCCCCTCGACCCTGATCCCTTGCCCCCGCTGCTCGATGCCACCCTCGCCGGGATGGCTGTGACAGGATTTGTGCTGAGCGGCATCGAATACATCGATGGCTGCGCCTATGCGCAGTCCTGGGGGTGTCGGCTTGAGTAAGGAAAATGTTTCAACTTCGGGTGAGTGCCGATTGAATCCAGCACATAAAAAAACAGGGGCCGAAGCCCCTGTTTTACTTACGCCGGTTGAAGCAGGATCTTGATCAAGCGAATAGACCAGTAAGCGGTCTGTAAAGCTCGAATCAATTCCTCTGGCAGATAGCGTTCAATGATCATTTTCATTGGATAAGCTCCGTGAGAAGAAGATGGAACCTACATAACATTGATGTAGAGTTTCCCACTCACGCTAGTAACACCGTTCGTTAACCAGCAGCTTGTTACTTAGTTGGTAACGTTAGTAAAAAAGGTAACGCTACCGATTGAACCATCGTTACTGAGCTGTTTTGACAAGCTAATTAGGTTGACGTTGGTGCCACCAAACCATACCCTTTGAGTCGCCAGATACAAAGATGTACAGCCTGCAGTGGTTGAGCTAGATCCTACCACAGGTGTTTCGAAACGGAATGCCCAAAAGGTCTGCCCATGAAGCCCGCCATGCGCGGGCTTCGTCGTCTCTGACCCCCGGAACCTACATCAACCTATAGGCTAATTTTCGTCAGACTCAGATACGGTGGGGGCTGCACTGGAAAGAAATTTTTTTCTACCTATATGTTGACGAACGGTCAGATACGAAAAGTCGAAAAAATAAAACCGACGAACGGTAGTTTGGCACTTAGGCAGTTCTGCCTAGTTCATCCGCCATGGAAATATAAGAGCATAAAAACGCTATTAATTTTGTATGTAAAAAAATCACTCACAATTACGGAAATTGTGGCGATCAAAAAACCGGATAGAAAAATTACTGAAAATTTCGCTCAGATTGTGATTGGTTTTAGCCGTGCAGAAAGTGACGCCGCTTGAACGCCTTTCTCGATGAAGGTTGATGCATTAGAGGGAACGGGACTCGTCCCGTGCGTGTGTGCCGCCAGTTGAACGTTCATCTCCTGTAGCAGATCAAGCGTGTCGCAAACGATCTTAAATAGATTGACTCCATCAGAGCCGATCCAGTTTTTCGGTGCCTGCAGACGTTGGCTGACCCCGGCGACGCTTTTACGCAAGCCCTCGATCCGCTCCTGCATATCCCCGCCCACCGTGGCGTTGTGCTTCTGACCCACCACCAGGTTTAGATCCCGCCCTGTCGCCTGGTGCAAATCATCCACGGCCGCCAGGCTCGCGGACCCGCCCGACAGCAGCTTGAGCGCACCCAGCGCCTCGATCGTCTTCACACCACCCACAGATTCGGTCGAGTGGTCATCGATCGTCTGCGTGTGGCTTTGGAACTGCTCGCGGTTGTCCAGGGCTTCAACTTCCCGCTCGATCGCATGATCTCGGATCTTGCCGTCGGTCTGGCGTAGCCAATTGCCGTCCGCATCGACGCGCTGCTGGGCGGCGCCGCTGTGCTGCCATACCTGGTCGCCTTTCGGCACCTTCGGCATGGTCAGGCCGTGGGGCAGGATAGATTGAATATAGGGCTTGTTCGGCAGGCCGTAGGCAAAGCACACCACGACCCGCGTGCCTTCCTCCGGAAAGGCATAGATGCCCATTTCCTCGCCACCGGTGGGCAGTGGCAGCGGAACGCTGGTCAGCGGCGGAATGGCCGGATCTGGCTCGTCGTCAGCGCCGAGTACGACAATGTCCACGGCGTAGCGCGGGCGGAAGTCGTCGCAGATCCCGGCATCCGCCGGCGCGTCGGCCACGCCGGTAACCAGGGCGAAGCGCGGCAAGTGGTAACCGCCGGTGAGTTCGGGAAATTGGCGCTCTACAGCGCGGCGGATTGCGTCTTCCATCGTATGGCCATCTGGTCATTGGCGAGCGCTACGCTTGTGATGCGCTCGCCGGCGTTGATCGTTGCACCTGGTCGCAACCCGGGAAGGGCCGCGACCATCGCGCTTTGGTTGCCCTGGTAGCCGTCGAACAGCTCCGGAGGGATTTGCAGCGGCGCCCGGGAGCCAAAAAAGCTGTCGGCCCAGCTGCCGGCGAACACTTCACCGTTGCCAAGTTGGTGCCAGGTAAAGTCGGGAATGCTGAATACTCGGGCGAGGCTGTCCATCGCCTGGTAACCGGCGGCGAGGCTGTAGAAATACGGCGCCTTCACGCTGGCGTAAGGCTGGTCGGGAACACGGAAGCGCAAACCGGTTTGCTCGCTGACCTCGGCCAGCACGGCGCGCAGATCCACATGACGCAGGTTCAACGGCAGCGGGTTGGCAAGCACAGCGGCCAGCTCCCGACAGAACAGCACCTGTTCCACTGCGTTGGCGGCCGTGCAGCGCTCGACGTAGCCGATAAAGTGCCGTTGCAGCGTGCCTTCGTTATAGCCGATGTCCAGCGTTACCAGACCTTTCAGCGGCTCCGTGGATTGCACGGTGAAGTTCGCTCGGCCGGGGCTGGTGGTGTCCAGGCGGACGTCTTCCTTGATAAGTGTGATCGGCGCGCCATTGATGGCCAGCTTCTTGTGCAGTTTCACTTCTGCTCACTCCCGCCCAGCCACTTATCCACACGTCCCAACACTTTCTCAAAGCCGCTCAGAGCGGGGTTGTCGCTGGTTGACTCTCCGCCGGTACCGGCATCACCCACGGTGCTACCCGGTGCGCCCTGGGCGTTGACCTTGTTGCCGGCGCGCCGGCCTTCGACTTTCTCCGGGTTCGATTCGCGCTCGCTTAGGGTGAACTGCACCAGCCAGGCTTTCAGACTGTCGGCCTCCCGGGCGCTGACGCGGTACGCGATGGTAAAATCTTCAAACTGAACGAAGAAGACTTCTTCGACATGGATCGCTTGAGCATTAAAACGCTCAGCCAGTCAGTGACCTTGAACCTCAACACTGACCTGGAGAAGTTCGACACCGAATGGCTCGACATCATTTGGCAATGCTTCGGTGCCAAAGGGCTGGTCGCCCTCGCCTTCTGGTTCGGCTCATTGTTCGCCGAGCAGATCCGGCAGCATCAAAAGAGTTACCCCTTCATGGAAATTATCGGTGAGCCAGGCGCCGGTAAATCCACCCTGATCGAATTCCTATGGAAGTTGTGCGGACGTCTCGACTACGAAGGTTTTGACCCCACTAAAGGCACCCCAGTTGCTCGGGCACGAAACTTTGCCCAAGTCGGGAATCTGCCGGTGGTGTTGATTGAATCTGAGCGCGAAAAATCAGATGGAAGCCAAACCCGCCAATACGACTGGGACGAACTGAAGACCGCCTATAACGGGCGCAGCGTTCGCTCAACCGGTGTAAAGAACAACGGTAACGACACCCGCGAACCGCCCTTCCGTGGCGCCGTGGTCATCGGGCAGAACCACGCGGTGAACGCCTCAGAACCGATTTTGCAGCGCCTGGTGCACATCGCCATGACGAAGGACGGGCAGACCCCGCAAACCAAGCTGTTGGTTGAAAAACTTGAGCGTATGCCCGTCGACCGCGTGAGCGGGTTTCTGCTCAAGGCCACCACGTCGGAGTCCTCCGTGATGGAGACCATTCGCGCGAAGGTTCCGACCTACGAACAGGCGCTGCTCGCCCTGCCTGAAATTCGCACCGTCCGGATCGCAAAGAATCATGCCCAGCTGCACGCGCTCGTAGACGCACTGGTGCACGTCGTTCCTCTGAAAAAGCATCAGTTGGAAGCCACACACGCGGAGATCAAGAACATGGCCAAGGATCGCCAGCTGGCCATCAATGCTGATCACCCGGTCGTCGTCGAGTTTTGGGAACTGTACGAATACCTAAACAGCGCTGCCGGCGGACTCAACCACTCACGCAATGACAGTTTGATTGCGGTGAACCTCAACGACTTTGCCAAAGAAGCCGCAGAAAAACGCCAGAAAGTCCCGGACATGACCGAGCTGAAACGCCACCTGAAAACCAGCAAGTGCCCGAAGTTCGTGGAGACAAACAGAACGGTTTGCTCTGCCTGGGAGTTGGATGCGGCAGACAAACCGAAAACCGTGCGCTGCTGGATTTTCCAGAGCGCTTAACGAAGTGGTGTCGAGGGGTTGCAGCCCCTCGACACCTACCACCACTGAGGGCAACACGATGAAAGCAAAGCACTACAGCGGTAGCGATTCAAAGGCTAACACACAGGGCGACGTCGACACTCAATCCGCTCGGCATCTGATGGCAATCCGGATAGTCGGCACAGCTTTGTTCGATTACCAGATCACCAAAACAGACGAAGCGCGGATCCGCCTTGAGTGCTTGGCCACCTTCGCCAAACAGCAGGGCGATATAGATGCGGCCGAAGCCGCCATTGTGGCCCAGCTTCTGGCCAGCAACGCTTCACCGAGGGCCAGCATATGAGCGATGGCAAAACAATTCGTGAGCGGCCAGCGATGGCCAGTAAACGATTGGATCTACCGAGCATTTGCGACATCTGCGGCAACGCCCGATCTACCCGTAAACATCAAAAGTGCAGCCGTATTCGCCAGCATCGAAAGACTGAGGAATGGGCCGCTGTAATGGCCGAAAAGGCTGCAATCAGAAAAGCAAAGGAACGCCGTTATGTCTAAACGCCGTGAGCAAGCAGCACCAGAATCAAACCCAGTGGTTTCTACTACGCTTTCAGCAGAACCCGCCTTTACACTGGTCTGTCATCAGGCGCGGGAACACACAGGTTCGAGGGTTGTACCGTGAGCCAAGCAACAACAGGTGTTTTGACCTTTCAAGACCTGCAGCACATCACCGGTTATCAACGACGATCCGATGTTGAGCGCTCGCTGATCGCCCAGGGTGTGCGCTTGTTCCGTGGCCGAACTGGCCCATGGACGACGCTTGACCTGATTAATCACGCCGGCGGCGTCACGTCGGCCAGCGCTGAAAGGTACGACACCGACATATTATGAGGCGAGCGAGGAAGCGTAAGCACAACCCCCATATCCCTGCCCATATCGATCAGGCCGCCCTCCCGGCGGCCGTTTATTTCGACCATCGCGAAAGTGGTGTCTGGTACACCCTTCATCGGGACGATACCGGAAAGCAGCGCCGCAAAAACGTGGCGCCCGCAGACGTGTCGCTGGCAGAACTTCACCAAATCATGGACGAGGCGTCCAACGTCGATCGAGGAACGCTCCGCTACGTGTGCGAACAATTCCACCTGAGCGACCGTTATAAAAAACTCGCTCCCAAAACCCACGATGATTACTGCTACTCCCGCGATGTTCTGCTGAACATACCCACCAAATTGGGCAAGCCGCTGGGCGATCTCGCCGTGAAGAAATTCACTGCGGCCCTGGTGCAACGCATTGTCGATCGAATCGTAGACGAGGGCACGCCCTCAAAAGCGGCGCACGCACTGCGATATCTGCGCCGCGTTCTGCAGTGGGGACGCAATCGGGGTTTCCTTGAGGTGAACCCAGCCCTGGGCATCGAAGCGCCGATAGAACGTAAACAACGCCGGTTGCCACGGTTGAACGTTATGGACGTACTCATCGATCGCGCAACGGCGCGTGGACGTCTGGCACGTAACGAGCCTGGCGGTTGTCCCGAATACCTGGCCAGCGTGATGGAGCTGGCCTACCTATGCCGCCTGCGCGGCATCGAGGTCGTGACACTCACGGACGCGAACGAGCTGCAGGAAGGGATTCTGACCAATCGGCGCAAGGGCAGTAGGGACAACATCGTCCGATGGACGCCGAGACTGCGCACCGTTTGGGAAGGCGCGAAGGCTTTGCGCGCTAGAGTTTGGGAACGCCGTAAAACGCCTATCCCGATCGCAGCGTCAAAGCGCTTTATCATCGTGGCCAGCCACGGTGGCCCGCTTCGAAAAACAAGCCTCGACACCGCTTGGCAGAGATTTATCACCTTGGCGATCGCAGACGGGGATATCGATCCGGGAGACCGATTCGCCCTGCACGACCTCAAACGACGCGGTATAACTGACACGAGTGGTACTCGGGCAGACAAGCAAGAGGCCAGTGGTCACCGTGACGCAAAAATGATGGACGTCTATGATCACAGCGTTCCGATCGTCTCTCCATCTGGTGATTGATATACCGTCACGGAATTGAAAGGAAAGTGCTGTACTGTATGAACATACAGTAGTAAAATACCTTGCTCCCTGAAAAACCTTGTGTTACGACGAGGGGTATAAAATCGATAGCTAATGCATATATACTCTCGCGCCGCTTGAAACGAGCCGTTTGAGAGCGAGGCAAAGGAGGCTAAGAGATGATCGTTTCCACGCAAAAAGCAGTTGAGTTCGCGAAGCACGCGCTCCAGCTCGCCTGGGATGGCAATCTCCCTGTCAAGCCAGAGGTGATCGCGGAAGGACTCGTGATTTTTAAAAAAAATGCAGAGACAGGGGATTCTACAAATATCCCTATTAAAGTGCGGCGCCTTGACTCGCGAACCCTCAATGCGAGCGGGCAAGCCTCACTGGAAGACACTCCTAACGGGTATGTTTTCTACTGTGACTACAACTCCGAAGAAATCAGCTATCGGAATAGGTTCACTATCGCCCACGAATTGGGGCACGTTCTGCTCGGACATGTGAACGAAGGAAACCCAAGAGAGCGTGATACCACTTTCGGAAATTACAATCCGGTGGAGCGCGCAGCTAACATTTTTGCTGCAGAGCTGGTGATGCCAGAGATGAAGGTTAGAGAACTGTTCAGTGGTGCAAGCTCCGTTCAACAGCTCGCTGAAGTTTTTGGTGTGTCTAATGCGGCCATGTCGTACAGGCTCCAGAACCTAGGGTTGGTTCGATGACAGATAGCGACATGGAATTTGGTGCAACTGATCTGGGAGGGCCGAAAAACGCCTCTCCCAGTCAAGCCTCTACCCCTGACGCGAAACTGACCAACGAACTCATCCGTAGAAAGGTCTTTAGCCGCTGGTTTGCGGTGTTTGCCCTCATAGTGATGATGGCCTCTGCCGTTGGTTGTGTAGTGTTCTCCCTCTACGTTGGCTGTCACTACCTCAACCAAATAGATAAAGACGCAGATAGAAAGCACAAAGCTGAAGACGCTGTCTTGGCTGCGAGCAGTACCCCGGTTGCGGCGCCCCAACCAAAGAACGGCAAGGTCGAAAAGAACAACCCCACAGAAAAGAAATCGAATACGCCCGCGCCGTCTGCGACGGTGGTAGCTACCGAGAATCCTTATCTCAAATTTTTTGCGCCGTTGATTCCAGCTTCATTTTCTTCGGCTTTGGCAATAATCCTTTTCATCACTATTGCTCGCTTTGTGACCAATTTTGAAAGCATGGGGAGCGAGGGAAAGGAGCGCGAGCAAACAGAAGATTATGGGGCGATTGCCACACTTGTACAGGAGATCGGGAAGCTGATTCAAAGCTTACGAGGCAAGGGATAACGCCACATCACGCCAAACTCCGAAGCCGCTCTATGCGGCTTTTTCTTTGTCCTACCGTCAGTCGGCCGGCTTTTTTCAGGCTCACTGAGCACGTAACAAGAGGCATCGGCAGCCTTGAAAATGGACCATCGGTGAAGGCAGCACGTAACAAGAAATCATCCAAGCATATGATTTTAATGAAAAAAGCATCTTACTTGTAATCAGTAGGTCCCGGGTTCGACTCCTGGTGCCGGCACCATATTCAAAGCCCCGCAATGCGGGGCTTTGTCGTTTCTGGACCAAAAAAACACTTCACGTCAAATCGTGAAAACGTCCACAAAGTGTCCACACGTGGAAAATTTCAGCCTGCGGTAACTTGTCACTTAGGCGTCGGTGGTTTCTTCGGATCAGTGAGCGAATGGCCGATTTCCAGAGCCATCGCAAGCAGATCGGCAGTTTCCTTGTACTCTTCAGAGCTGTCAGTTCCACTGGCCAAGCCACCCCGGCAGTAACATCAATCCGGACGCTGTCGGCTAACTGATGAAAACGAACAATCTGTTTCGCCTCATCAGCGGTCAGCACTCCCAACTTTGAAACGTTGGCTTGATAGACACGGTTAAAGTGACTGTCGATACGAACTTCGAACGATTCCGGATCTCTCCTAAAAGCTGCTGCGGCGGAACTACTCCGAAAAGCGAGCAACCGCTGCTTTTCCCGTAGAGCAGGCAAAAAACCCCGACGTTCAACAATTTCCACAAGTGCCGCGACTTCAGCCAACAGTCCAGCTCTAACACTCGAGCTTTCTCGTTTCGATTGTCTGTACCAAAGAAATAATGGGCCAACTATCGCCGCAACACCCGGTATCACCGGAACCAAGATGGCGGTCCAATTGGCCTGGGCAAGCGCGTCAATCACTGGCCCCCAATCATTTACTCCAGTCATGTCTCATCCTCCCTCCCAACCAAACCAAACGAAAGCGGATTCAAATTCACAACCTCCGCCAAATGCCCAGCGGGAAATAAGGGGCAGACCACGTTTTCAACTGAATCAGTGGTCTGGCCCTATTTTTCCAGCACCCTATTTTTCTCGTGTTTCTACGGAGCTTACGTTGGCGAAAACGCGTTGAGAAACACCGGCCTTCCTTTGTTCTTCAGTAGCCGCCGAGAGCGGCACTTGCGTTACGCGTGCGGCCTTTCCAGCCTTCATATGACGTACAGATTCCAGCAAGTCCGTCTGAAATCGCTCTAGTTCATCTGCTATGCCTTTCTTCGCCTTCAGCTACTTTCTCCAACGCTCGCTTGCTGAACTTATGCAGCTTCCACCGAAAGCGAAATCCGCCGTCCAAGCTGTTGCAACGCACGCTCAACGTTCTCGATCTTGGAGTGATGCAGGAAATCAACCAGGCGATCTACCTGAGGCCGTTGCACGCCGAGACGCCGTGCCAGCTCTGCTTTGCTCACACCAGACTCCAGAAGCGTATTCCACAGCGCAACCTTCGCAGCAGTCAGCGCAGGTAAACGCAGTACGACGTCACTCTTCTGTTCTCCTGCCTGACCGGTCGGAATCAACCGGCGATCATCAACGTATATCGAGAGCGCCGTCTCGATTGCATCAATGGCGGTGTCCAACGCTTGCTCAAGGGTGTCGCCAACGGCGTGCATCTCTGGAATTTCTGCGCAGGACAACCAGACACTGTCCGGCTCTTCGTGAACTTCCAACGCATATTCGAACATCACGATTCCTCTCATGGGGTACAGCTGAGCCTCAATCCTTGAGGCCCAGCTGTTTGATTATCGATTTTCTCAACCCTTCGCCCATTTCCTTGGCTCCATGGTCGGGAAACACAGTTGATTTACCGTTCAAGGAAACCTTGAAGTGGCTGCCCTTGCCGTTTTGAAACTCAACGCCTTGGGCTTTCAACCATCGCCGAAACTCGCTGTACTTCATGTGCATCACTCGCCGTTTCGGTAAAGCGAATGTGCAACATATTTGCTACGCATGCAACATAAGTGTTGCACCATAAAAAAACACCAACAGCCACCACCTGGCCACGATTGCGCATCCGTCCTCCGCAAGCTACCGTCAAACCCGTTGCTGCCAATTCAGCGACCGGGCCTGAGAACCCGCGTAAGATACAGGCGCACCAGCGCCCCAAATCACGATTGCCGGCGCTTTTTTGTGCCCGCATCAAAGTGTAATGGCGGCTGTGCGTGGGAGACCTTCGGGTCTGCCGGGTTCCTGTATCTCCGGTTTCTCAGCCTGCGCATAGCTGCCACCCTTTCGCCTGAGAACGAAAATGGCGGCTCTCATTTGATACAGGGAGTTCACAAATGAATGCCATTGATCCATCAGCAATTCACAGAGCTGCAGAAACGGTCACCTCACGACACTTCCTTACGGCAGGTGAAGCGAAATGACCGACTACCTCGAATTGAAAACCCCAGGCCTCACGCACTTTTCCTTCCAGGCCAATCAAGCGCTGTTCCGCACCAATCGTGGTGTTCCAGTAATAGCCGCTCTCTCGCACGCCTCACATTTGCTTCACATCTCCAAGCTACTGACCGCAGATTCCACAGTCTCGCGCGATCCTGATCTTCACGCTTACGCCTCCCAGTATCTGCAGGAGTTAAGCAAGGCCCTGATAGATGATGTAGTGAAAGTGATGGATGCGCCGCCGGACAAGCCGTTGATGTAACCACCGATGTAAGGCCCTCGCTGATGCGAGGGCTTTTTGCGTTTCAAACCTGATTGATCTCAAACACAAACGAAATCCTGCGCTGGCTCGCACTCCACACATAACGCAGGTGCTTGCCCTGTTTCGGAATCGACACCGCCGGCGGCCGAAACGCGGCGACACATTCATGGCCCGGCAGGCGGACGCTGTTGTAGAGCAGGCCCCAGGATTCAGACTCGCGCAGTTGTCGGGCAAACGCCTGTGACGGGCCATAGGCGTCTGGATCGGGTTGATGTAAATCGGGAAAGTCATGACGAACGTCGTGCAGCGGTTTAACCACGCGATTGACGTAAGTACGCATGGTCAGCTCAAGATCCGCTTCGTTGGTGGCCGCGAGGAAACGTTCCTGGTGATAGCAGGTTTCGGCGATGGCGGCGGCCTGGCTGCTGGCGGCGTAATAGACGCCGAAGGTGCCATCGGTGAAGCGGCTGTTTTTGCCGATGTGGGTAAACGCCGCCATCACCGGCGTTGAACCGGGGCCGGAGAGTCGGTCTTCGGGACGCACGCGGGCGAGGACGCCGGCCTGCTCGATCAGGCGATCGTTGGTCAGCGCTTCCAGCGCGTAGGCGATTTCCAGGTCATCGGGGTCGAGCACGTCTTCAAACAGCGCAATCGGCGGGAAGCTGCTGTTGACGATCCGATAGGCCTTGGACCATTGCGGCTCGACCAACGGTAGAGCCTTCAACCGCGCACCCCGTCGAGGTAGCGACGCACATCAGCGATGTCGACCACCCTCCCCGCCAGCATGTAATCCAGCGCTGTTCGGCCATTGAATGGCGCAGCCGTGTTGGGGCTGCTGACCCATGTGTAGGCGCGCTCGCGACTGTTGCTGAAGATGATGCTCAACGCCTTGTGAATGCCCATCAGGTACGAGATGCGCTCCAGCGTGTCATGCGGCAAGCGTATGTTCGACGGCAGGTGTTTGTACTTGTAGAACGTGGTGTTGCCGACGCCGCCCAACAGCGTTCGCTGCTGCTCGGCGTTGCAGCCCCAGCGCTCCATGAGGTTGAAGAAGAACTTCAGCGCGACGCGCCCGGCTTCGGGGACGTCGAGTTGTTCACGCGGTGTAAGGGCTGGGGATGTGGTAGGCACGGCCGCCTCCATTGCTGAGTGACATGCCTTCAAGCCTAGTACAGATACGGATGTTTGTTTTCTTTTAATCCGTAAATGAATCAATTCGTTCCTTTGATCACATCCCGGGAAAAGCCAAGAATTGTTATTCCAAGTCAGTATTTTTTGACCTTCATCACCCCCACGTCATCAAAAATCCCGATCCTGTGTCAGCTTCCAGCCATCGGCAGGGGCATCAATTCGCTACTAAATCCGCGACAACTATGCTCAGGTGCTGGAATATAGCCGGCATATGACGCCGGATCGGCAGTCTCGTAAACAACAATACCCAGCCCACTTCAGAGGGCATTACCCATGGATAGCAGAACCTTACGCAACCTCATGCGCATCGTGCAGACCGGCTCGTTGTCGGCCGCAGCCGAGCATTCGTGCCTGACTGTGCAGGCCTTGGCCGCGCAGTTGAACAAGGTCGAAGAGCAGTTCGGTTTCCGCTTGTTTCGACGTTCCAACAAAGGGCTGACGTTGACGCCGCAAGGCACTGAGCTGACGCCCTACATGGACAAAGTGCTGATTGCCACGCGACAGATGGAAGAAAAGGTCGAGGCGCTCAAGGTGCCGGGCCAGCGCACATTGAAGGTTGCGTTGAACAACACGTTGTCGTCTGACTTCAACCGACGAATGATCGGACGCCTGATCGAGGTGTTTCCTGATTATCAGATGGAATTCAGCTACGCCGAGTCGATGGAAAACCTCAGCAAGCTGAAGAATGAGGACTTTGACCTCGCGGTGCTGATCGGGCCGCAACGTCCGGGTCTGCCGAGTATCGTTCTGCCGGAGGTGCAGGTGCAGGTGGTCGGCGCGCATTGCGGGCAGGAAAACGATCCGCTGACGTTGCTGGGCAACAAGTTTCAGGTGCGTCCTGCGGAGGATTGTCCGTATTCCCACAGCTTTCTGCGTTTTCTCGACGCCGGTCTGGGCAATCACGAGAACGGTCAGCGCATGGTCTATTCCTGCAGCGAGACCCTGACGCTGTCGTTGATCACCCAGATGGATGCGGTCGGCATGGTGTCTCGTGAGGCCGCGCAAAAGAACGGCCTGACGATTTTCCCCGGTTTCGAGGATTTCCTCGAAGTGCGTCTGGCGGTGAACAACCCGAACCTGTCGGGCCAGGCCTTGAACGATGTGGTCGATCTGCCGCTACATGAACGAACCGAGCGCAATGTACGCAGCCGTCCCAACCGCCACACTGAGAAAGAGGTTTTTGCTGAAATACGCACATAACAACGTCGGAATCGCTGCATAGAATTCCGGGCGATCGAGCTGTATGTGCTGATCCTTGATCAACAAGGGTGTCAGGCTGATCGCAGCGACGATCGCCACCGGCAGGTATTCCAGCGCCCGCGCGATGAACGGCGGCCAGTGCTCGGTGTTGACTTGCAGTGGCAGTGCGCGTGGCAGAAAGGTCACGGCCATCATCAGCGCGACCACCAGGATCAGGAACGTTTGGTCAGGCATACACCCACTCCGCAGCCCACAAACGTGGCGATGAATACGTTGAATGGCGAGGTGCCAACCAGGCTCAGCGCACCCATGCAGGCGACGGCGGCGGCAGCCGCGATGAGCTTGTTGCGGGTGTTGCACAGCGACACCAGCACGTAGAGCATCATCGCGGTCAAGGCGTAGTCGAGCTGATATTTGATCAGGTGCGAAGCGTATTGCGCACAGACAGCGCCCAGCAACCCGCCCAGCACCCATGAGGTGTGGCAGAACAGGTTGAAGCCGATCAGGTAACGAATGTTGACCGGTGCACCGGTGCCCAGTTTGACGCTGTGAAATGCAAAGGATTCGTCGGTCAGCCCACCGGCGTAAGCCCAGCGCTCCATGCGGCTGAGCCCAAGAGCCCGCAGGGCCTTGGCCATGTACACCGACATCAGCATGTGCCGCGCGTTGATCAGGAACGTGGTCAGTACGATCGTGGTCAGCGAAGCACCACTTGAGATCAGCGCCAGCGCGGCGAATTGCGAAGCGCCGGCGTAGACGAACAAGCACATCGCCACCGGCAGCCACATGGGCAGCCCGGCGTTGACCGCCATCAGCCCGAACACGAATGACACCGTGAAATAACCGGCCACCACCGGGCTGGCTTCGGCGAACGTGCGCGATGGCTGATGGGCGGCCATCAGCGGCGCACTGCCGGACGTTTCATTCATAGATCCCTCTCAAATGTCCGCTCGCCGTGGGGTTCGCAAAAACCCTGGGCAGTCCAGAATCGCTTGCCCGCGAGGTTAGCATCGTCGACGAACAGAAACATCCGTAATACACCGACCCGTTTCATGTCAGACGACGCCGCTTCCACCAGCCGCTGGCCGACGCCCTGGCTGCGATAGCGCAGGCTGACCGCCAGATGGTTGATGGTGCCGCGACTGCCAAGCATGCCGCCGAGCACCGCACCGACGATTTCGCCTTCCACGTCGAAGGCCAGATAGGCCGTGGTGGTTTTCTGGATCAATACACCGCGCAGGCATTTGGCGTCCTGCCACTCGCAGAACGACACTTCGTCGAACTGGCGGAAGAAGCGCTCCATGCGCTGCGCGTCCTTGGCGGTGGCGCGTCGCAGCACCACCGGCGTCGAGCACTCGACGCCATCGATTGGGGTGATCTGATTAGCGAACAATGTCGAAAGCGGTCCCGGGCCGCGAGAAGGAAATCGCCAGAATCTGCCGGTACGCCATGGCATGGGTGTGCGTGTTGCGGGCCGGGGTCACGTAGTGGCGCATATCGCGATCGAGGAAGTAGGTGGTGTCGAGAATTTCCTGGTAAGTGGTCGACGCCAGTTGATGCTCGTGGATGTCGTACAGACGACTCTCCGCGCCCTCGACATTGTTGCGTCCCCAGAAGTGCACACCGCTGAACGGATAGCCGTCGCAGTGAATGCCTTCAGGGGTGATTTCAAGTTGCTTGCCGGGTTTGATCTCGATGCGGATCTGATGGATCTGGCACTGCCAGATTTCATCGTGCAATTCTTCCGGCAGCACGCTTTTGTACACTTCAAAATCCGTGTCGATCAGGCTGCGCATCACCGGTGAAGTAATCACTTCATCGGAGAAGTCCTGAAAGTGTCGTACCAGGCCGCCAACATAGGCGTTGTTCTCTTTCGACTGCACATACGCGCGATGCTCGAGTTGCTTCAATTCGCGTGTTTTCGGGTTGTACTCGAAGTCGCTGTAACGACGGTAACGCATGCCGGCTTCGGCCTGACCGTAGTAACTGTCAGGCTCCATGTTTTCCCAACTTTTGGTCAGTCTGACGAAGTCGGCAAAATGACCGTAGAGATTGAAGTCACCACCCTGGACGTTGACATATTTGTCCCGCCGTAGCGATTCGCCCACTTCTCTGTTCAAAACGATCATTACCAAATTCTCCGCTGCGTTGAGCGGCCTAATCTATTAGGTGGAGAATTTGCGTCCATGAGAAAGAATTTCAGGCATTTAAAGCCCTGATTGAAACGGTACTTGAAGGCGCTTGAAAACAACTTTTGCGTGACAAAAACACGGTTTTTTTACGGTTTTTGCGGAAAAAGCGTCGAAAAAAAACCCCGAGCCAGTCGGGGTTTTCTCACGTGTCACACCTGAACGATCATCAGAAGATGTTGATCGGGTAATCCACAAAAACGCGCAGTTCGTTACCGCTGACGTTGTACTCGCTGGATTTCTGCGACACGCGCAGGATCGAGCTGCGCAGTTTCACGCTCAGGTCTTTGGCCGGGCCACTTTGCACGACGTACTTGAACTGGTTGAAAATTTCGCGCTCGGTGCCGCCTTCGCTGGTGGAGGTGGTGATGTTGTCGCCACGCACGTAAGCGAAGTTGTAGCTCAGACCCGGTACGCCGAATGCACCGAAGTCCAGGCCATAGCCCAACTGCCAGCTGCGCTCGTCTTCGGCATTGAAGTCCGACCAGTAGGAGTTGGCCAGGTAGATGGTGTTGCCACCGTCACCGACACGACCTTGCTCTTTCTGATAACCGCCGTAGGCGTAGCCCAGGTTGCTATCGCCGGTAGAACGCTGGTGCGCCACGGTGAACGAGTGCGGGCCGGTGGCGAACGTCGCGGCCAGGCTCCAGATCTTGTTGTCGTCGCCGGTAGCACCGCTTTCACGGACGTAGGAGTCGTCCAGCTTGGTGCGATAACCGTTGAAGTCCAGGGTCAGGGACTGATCCTTGTCGATCGGGAACACGTAGTTGGCGTTCACGTATTGCTTCTTCAGCACGTCTTCGACGTCAGAAGCGTACAGAGCCGCTTTGAACTGTTCGGTGAACTGGTAGCTACCGCCCAATACGTTGATCGATTTCAGACCACCGCTGTCACGGCCTTCAGCGCTCTTGCGCGATTCAGCAGTGAAACGACCGGCGTCCAGTTGCAGGCCTTTGATCTCTTTGGAAGTGATCAAGGTACCGGTGTAGCTTTCCGGCAGCAGACGCGAATTATCGTAGTTCAGCACCGGCAGGGCCGGCATCTGGTCACCGTAGGTCAGCACGGTGTTGGACAGACGGAATTTCACCGCTGCGCCGCCCTTGGACAAGTCGTTGGCAGGTTTGCCGCTGTCGCCGCGCTTGAAGAAGTCGATACCGCCGGCGCCGCTGCGATCTTCGCTGCGCTCCAGGTTCAGGGCGTACAGACCGAAAGCATCGACACCCACACCGATGGTGCCTTGGGTGAAGCCGGACGAGAACGTACCGATGGCCGCTTGGCCCCACTCGGATTTGTCCGGGTTGCCGTCTTTGTAATCACGATTGATGTAGGCATTGCGCAGCAGCACTTTAAGGCTGCTGTCTTCTACAAAACCCTTGGATTCGGCCTGGCCGTCGGCCATGGCCTGTGTAGCACTCAACATCCCCAGTGCGATCAGGCTGATTCGCTTGTTCAACATTTTGTTTTCCTTATTACGGGTTGAAACGCGCTGTGTCGAACGGCTGAAACGGCGCTATTGCACTCTTTTTTCACCCCGAAACAAAAAGACCCGCCCACGAAAAATCGTGACGGGCCTTTTTATTATTTTGGGTCATGGCGGTTGGCCACAGGCGTTGGGCCGAATCGTAGCCGCGCCCTCAATAACGTGTCAATTTCAAGAATCGTCTTTAAATAGGCAAAAATCGTCTAAGAATCGTAAATTTTTCGATAGCCCGTTGCTCGGAAATGCACTGAGCCAGTGAATCCAGCGCGCCTACGCGCAACCTTCGAGGCCACATTGCGCGGGGGATTGACCCGCCTCATCGCCCACCGTTGCTTGCCCCAGCCAATCAGCGAAGGCCTGCGGTTTGCCAAGCCATGGGCTGATGTCGACCAACGTGAATTGCCCGTCGTGCTCCAGCGCCAACGTCGGAAATCCCTGCCCACCCAACTGAGCCAGCAGTGCGCGGCTGGCTTTTACATGCGCTTGGGTATCAACGGCTTTAAACGCAGCCGCAAAAGTGTCCGCCGCGTAATCCATCTGACCCGCGATGTCGAACAGCACCGACTCATCGGCGATCCGCCGCCCTTCCACGTAATGCGCGGTCTGCAAACGCCCGAGCATCTGCAGGCCGCGGCCGTCGATGGACTCTGCTGCCATCACCGCAGCGATGGGTGGGGTCGAGTCGAAAATCGCCGAGTGATCGCGCAGCAGACCTTCGAAATACGCCTCGCCAAATGGCTGCCCGGTGTACTCGGCAATGCGCCGATCGTGGGGCATGACGTAATTGCGCAATTGCGGCGAGACCTGCTGGCGGTTCGGGCCGCTCATCATCCCGCCCGCGTGAGCCACGACCGGCAGCACTTGCTGCGCCGCTTGCACCAGCGGTTTGGCGCCGTAGCACCAGCCACACAACGGGTCATAAATGTAGTGAAGGATCATGAGAAAACTCCGGCAGAAAATCAGGAAGAATCGATGGCGGCAGACTATTCCTCCGTGCAGTGGGGAAAAACGCCGGAATGGCTTTCAGACTGTTTCGTGAATCGGTCGAATGGATCAACAGGTCAGGTTGTAGCGAACTCGACATAAGTTGAAACAATCCGACAGAGGAACTTCTCAGGAATAAATTACGGGAGCAAATGCAAAGCATTACCATTCGCGTGTTTGAATTCTTCTACCCTTTCGGATGCGCTTTTCAATGCCTGCCCCGTTCCGCCTCACACCTGTCACCCTTGGATTGTCTGCCGTTCTGTCCAGCGGTTTTGCTTACTCCGCCACCGAGTTGCCCGCCACCGCGATCAGCGCCGAAGAACAAGCCGAGGACCCGCGCGTCAAGATCAGCAACACCGCCACCCGCACCTCGACACCGGTGCGCTATGTGCCGCAAGCAATCGACTCGATCAAGACCTCGAACGTCGCCAACTACGGCACCCATGACATCGGTGACGCCTTGAGCGGCATTCCCAACGTCAGCAGCAGCGCCGATACCCGCTTCGACAGCCTGCGCATCCGCGGTTTTGACGCCAGCAATGACTTCTATCTGGACGGTATTCGCGACGACAGCCAATACAAGCGCGACCTGCACAACATCGAGCGGGTCGAAGTGCTCAAAGGCCCGGCGGCGGTACTCTACGGCCGTGGTAGCCAGGGCGGGATCGTCAACCGTGTGAGCAAAATGCCCGAGTTCGGCCGTCGTTCGACCCTAGAAGCCCAGGGCGGTAGCGAAGACTTACGCAGCCTTTACGCCGACCTCAGCACCGACCCGAGCGAAAACCTCAGCCTGCGCCTGAACATGGGCAACATGGACGAAAACAGCTTCCGCGACGGCGTCAGTGGTAACCGTCAGTTGTTTGCGCCGTCGATGAGCTGGCAACTGACCCCGGACCTCAACTGGCTGGTGCAATACGAATACAGCCGCTACAACCGCACGCCGGATCGCGGCATTCCGGGGGTGAACGGGCGCCCGGCAGACGTCGGTCGCGACACCACCTATGGCAACGATCACGACTTCATCGACGACAAGGCGCAGTCCCTGCGCTCGAAACTCACCTACGAGATCAACGACAACTGGCAACTGCGCCAGACCTTGGGTGTGTTCAAGCTCGACAGCGATTTCGACAACACCTATCTCACCCACTTCGACCCAAAAACCAACAAGGTCGCGCGCCAGCACTGGCAGCAGGATCTGACGACCCGCAACGTCTACAACAACATTGAGCTGGAAGGCGCTTTCGATACCTTTGGTCTGGAGCATCGCCTGTTGACCGGGGTCGAGATCGGCAGCCAGCGCCGCGATCCGAAGTTGTACAACGCCGCGACCGGCAAGACCCCGGGCGCGCAACCGGTGCCGTCGCTTGACCTGTTCAACCCCAACCGCGAGCTGCGCCACACGGGCAGCATGCAGGTGTTCAGCGACAGCCACACTGAAGTCGAAAGCCGTGCGGTCTACGTGCAGGATCAGCTGCGTCTGAACGATCAATGGCAATTGCTGGCCGGTCTGCGCTACGACACCTTCGATATCGAGTCGACCAACCAGCTCAGGAACATTTCCGAAGATCGCGACAGCCACAGCACCAGCCCGCGCTTGGGGATTGTCTGGACGCCGCTGCAGAATCATTCGTTTTACGCCTCGTGGTCCAAGACCTTCTCGCCCGTAGGCGGTGGCCTGATCGGCATCACCCCGGGCGCTGCCGGCAATACCAACGACTTGAGCCCGGAGCTGACCAAACAGAAAGAAATCGGCGTGAAAAGTGACTGGCTCGATGATCGCCTGAGCACCACGCTGGCGGTCTATGACCTGGAGCTCTACAACCGCCGCACCACAGATCCCGATGACCCAACCCTGACCGTCATGACCGGTCTGCAACGCTCCCGCGGCATCGAGCTGACCGCGACCGGCAAACTCGTCGGTAACTGGTATATGCGCGGTGGCGTCGGCGTGCAGGACACGACCATCGAGAAGGATAACAACGGCCTGGAAGGCAAGCGCGTCAACAACGTGGCCAAACACAACGCCAGTCTGTTCCTGACCTGGAAACCGGAAATGGGCTGGTACGGCGAAACCGGCCTGACCCTGGTCGGTCAGCGTTATGCCGACAACGCCAATACCACGGTGCTACCGGGTTATGGTCGTTGGGACGCGCTGCTCGGCTACCGGTTCAAGGATTGGGACTTGCGCGCAGCGCTGAACAACATCACTGACCGTGAGTATTACGCCTCGGCCACCAGCCAATATCAGATCCAGCCAGGCGCACCGCGCAGCGTGGTAATGACCGGTACCTATAGTTTTTAAAAGCAGGATCAAAAGATCGCAGTCTTCGGCAGCTCCTACATGGGGTGGTGTGCTTCCCTGTAGGAGCTGCCGAAGGCTGCGATCTTTTCGGTTTTCCATAAAAAAGCGCCGCCATCCCGGCAGCGCTTTTACCAATCCCTGTTGTTCTTCTTATCCTTCCATCACAGCCCATAACGCTTCCAGTTCGGCCTCGCTGAACAGGCCAGCGGGGTAGCGCTCGATCATCATCCGGCGCGGATCAGGTTCCCTGATCTGACGCGTTCCGTTGGATTTCAAAAAGTGCGCGACAATCTGGAGCGATTCGCCGTTTACGGCCATGGGATGCAAAGTCCGCTCGCTGACTACGTTCACTTCGGCGTTCATTTCAGCGCTCTCTCCCCGTTCATGAGCGGCTACGTTATCCAAGGTTTATGACAGAACTGTTGAAGTTCCTCCCTCTCCCTAGTGCGCTTCGTCCGATACAAGAGCTATGCCAAGGTTTCCGATTTGTCGACAAGCGGATACAAAGAAGCCCGCGATCCAACAGGGCTGCGGGCTTCTTTATATCGATAGCGAGCTAATTTTTGCTTGACCGATTTCTGAATCAACTCAAGCTGTTACGTCTCAACTCACTCTTTGTGCGGGGCTGGCTGCTGTTGGGTAAGGCAGTGGATATTGCCGCCGCCCAGTAACAGTTCACGGCCCGGCACCATCACCACTTCGTGCTGCGGGAACAGCGTCTGCAGGATTTCCCGCGCAGGCGCATCCATCGGATCGTCGAAGCTCGGCGCGATGATGCCACCGTTGACGATCAGGAAGTTCACGTAAGAACCGGCCAGGCGAACGCTCGGGTTGCGCTCCTGCGTACCGTCGACCGGATCGACCCCGGCGCACTCTTCTTCGGTGGCGTACAGCGGCCCCGGGATCGGCATCTTGTGCACCGTGAATGGGCGGCCCTTGGCGTCGGTGCTGCTTTGCAGCACTTTCATTGCGGCCTGGCAGCGCGGGTAGTTCGGATCCTGCGGATCATCGGTCCACGCCAGCAGCACTTCGCCCGGACGCACGTAGCAGCAGAAGTTATCCACATGGCCGTCGGTTTCGTCGTTGAACAGGCCATCCGGCAGCCAGATGATTTTATCCACCGACAGATTGTCGCGCAGCACCGCTTCAATCGCTTCGCGATCCAGGTGCGGGTTGCGGTTGTGATTGAGCAGGCACTCTTCGGTGGTGATCAGCGTACCTTCGCCATCGACATGAATCGAGCCGCCTTCGAGCACAAAACCTTCGGTGCGATAACGCGGGCTGCGCTCGATTTCGAGAATCTTGCCACCGACCTGCGAATCACGGTTCCACGGCGAGTACAGACCGCCTTCAAAACCACCCCAAGAGTTGAAGTCCCAGTTCACACCGCGCACTTCGCCGCTGTTGTTGATGACGAACGTCGGGCCGGTGTCACGCACCCAGGCGTCATCGCTGGACATCTCAACCACGCGGATATTCGGTACGTCGAGACGCGCACGAGCGTTTTCGTACTGACCAGCCGACACGGCGACGGTCACCGGTTCGAAGCGGGCGATGGCCTTGGCCACTGCAACATGCGCGGCCTGCGCCGGCTTGCCACCCAGGCGCCAGTTGTCCGGGCGCTCGGGCCAGATCATCCAGGTCTGGGTCTGCGGCGCCCACTCGGCCGGCATGTAGAAGCCATCGTCACGCGGGGTACTTTTCAAAGTGGTCATCGGATCAGGACTCCTGGGAACCGTCGAGGGTTTACAAAGCAATGGCGACTTTATAACCGATAAATATCGTATTTTAAATCTTTTAAGGTACTTAAAGCCTAAAAAATACTTCTTAAACCCGATACAAATCGAACTAACCCCACAAAACCAAATGTAGGAGTGAGCCTGCTCGCGATGGCGGCGAGTCAGGCAACACAAAGGTGACTGACACGCCGCCACCGCGAGCAGGCTCACTCCTACAGGAAGCAATGTCAGTTACAGGCCTTCTTCAAGCACCCGATCCAGCATGTCGACAAAGAAGTCCACGCTGCGACGCGACGTGACCATCGGCGGTTTGATCTTGAGAATGTTCAGGTCATCCCCGGTCGGTTGCATGAAGATCCCCAGCTCACGCAGGCGATCGCACAACAGGGTGGTCTCCTCGGTAGCCGGCTCCAGCGTCTCGCGGTTGCGGATCAACTCCACCCCCAGATAAAAGCCGGAGCCATGCACCGCGCCCACCAACGGATGTTTATCGATCAATGCTTGCAGACGCGCCTTGAAGTGGCCGCCGACCACCTGGGCGTTTTCCCAGAGCTTTTCTTCTTTCATCACATCCAGCACCGCCATGCCGATCTGGCAACTCACCGGGCTACCACCGGCCGATGAGAAGAAATAGCCTTCGGCCTCCAGCGCTTCGGCGATCTCCCGACGCGTAATGACGGCACCGAGCGGCTGGCCGTTGCCCATGCCCTTGGCCATGGTGATGATGTCCGGCACCACGCCCTGCTCTTCGAAGCCCCAGAAAAAGTGGCCCATGCGCCCGTAACCGACCTGCACTTCGTCGGCGATGCACACCCCGCCCTGAGCACGCACCAACGCATAGACCTGTTTCAGATAAGTCGGCGGCAGCGAGATACCGCCGGCATTGCCGTACACCGGTTCGCAGATGAACCCGGCCAATTGGCGCTTCTGTTCGGCGATATGCGCCAACTGGGCCTCAACGCTGCGCACGTAGTCCGGAGCAGAATCGAGACCACGGAATTGGCCACGATAAATATTCGGCGCGGTCACCGGGTGCACCCAATCCGGGCGGCTTTCCAGTGCTCGCGGGTTGTCGGCAACCGAGGTCGACACCGCATCGGCGCCGACCGTCCAGCCGTGATAAGCCTCGAGCACGCTGAGCATGTCGCGCCCGCCGCTGTAGGCCCATGCCAGACGAATCGCCAAGTCGTTGGCCTCGCTGCCGCTGTTGACCAGAAACACCCGGTCCATGCCTTCCGGCGCCAGTTTCAGCAAGCGTTCGGAAAACTCCGCCACCGCCGCATAGTTGAAGCGTGAATTGGTGTTGAGCAGCGACCACTGCCGCGCCGCCACCTGCGCCATGCGCGGGTGGCCGTGGCCCAGCACCGCGACGTTATTGAGCATGTCGAGGTAGGAGCGACCCTGCATGTCGATCAGGTGATTGCGCCAGCCACGTTCGATGCGCGGCGGGTCGACGTAATAGTGTTTTTGCGTGCGGGCGAAACTGGCGTCGCGCCGCTCGAGCAAGGTTTTGGCGTCCAGTTCCGGCTCGGCATCGCAGGCCAGGCCCAGCAGCGCCGCCGGTGAGGGGCATAACGCCTGCCACGCAGCCGCGCGCGAAGGGCTGCAGAACAACGGCGCATCCAGCGCTGCCACACGACTCAACTGCACCTTCAACGGTCCACCGACCGCCCCCAGCACCTGACCTTTGACCAGCGCCGCGCCGCTGTGCAGCGAAGCGTTCACGCCCCACAGGCGCACGCTGAGCTGTGGCCCGTCGAGTTGCAGCACGCCATCCGCCGCGTGGTGCAATACCCCGGCAAATGGCGCTTCTACAGCCGAGCCTTGCGGTACGCGCAATTCAACGTGCAGCGGGAAGGTGTCCGGCTCGACCGCGCTGTCCGGTCGCGTCTGCGACAAGCGATATTGCCCGTAACGACTCGCCGCCAGGCCATGCGCGGCGGCGGCTTCCGTCAGCAACCGCTGATCGATGCCATCCTGCTCCCAGTTGCCCGCCTCGAAATGCGGGCTGAGGACGCCCAAATCGATCAACGCAAATTCGCGCCCGACCAGCTCTGGCAACAGCGGCGCAAAA
>Ga0308163_10001195_pt1 | contig 30750 bp, 25 predicted proteins | sample PhyTR1_FD_201037 | JGI IMG/M metagenome (GOLD analysis project Ga0308163, IMG submission 201037) | Phyllosphere microbial communities from UC Gill Tract Community Farm, Albany, California, United States - DLSLT.R1 | ecosystem: Host-associated > Plants > Phyllosphere > Unclassified | place: USA... | reverse complement strand
TTGAAGGCGTGGGTGGCGGGGGCGGGGCGACTGGCCCTCTGGACGACGTGGGGGCGGGAGCCCCAACGCGTAAGTCCGGCGGGACAGGCGACCCGCCCCCGCCACCCGCGACTGGCTAAAACAAGACACACCACCACACCCCAAGAAGCACCATGCAAAAAGCCCCCGCAACCTGAAAGATCGCGGGGGCTTTTCACGTCATGCCGACTTGGAAAATCAGGTCAGCTTGCCGTGGCACTGCTTGTACTTCTTGCCGCTGCCGCAGGGGCAGGGATCATTGCGGCCGACCTTGGGCAACAGATTGCGCACGGTATCGGCATCCGCCGCCTCCGGCGCAGCAGCCAGTGCCTCATCGTAGTTGGCGTGGTGATACTGCACCTGCTGCGCGGGTTGCACCGCCTGGGCTTCAGCCTGTTCCACCTGCTCGGCCGACTGCACGCGCACCGTCATCAAGACCTTGACCACATCGTCACGGATCCGATCCAGCATGCCCGAGAACAGCTCGAAGGCTTCGCGCTTGTATTCCTGCTTCGGGTTCTTCTGCGCATAACCGCGCAGATGAATACCCTGGCGCAGGTGATCAAGCGAGGACAGATGCTCACGCCAGTGCGTATCGATCGACTGCAAGACGATCGAACGTTCGAACTGGCTCCACATGTCGGCGCCGACCTGCTCGACCTTCGCGTTGTAGGCAGCATTCGCTGCCGCCACCACACGTTCGACCACGTCGTCGTCGGTCAGCGAGGTTTCGGTTTCCAGCATCTTCACCAGCGGCAATTCCAGCTGCCACTCGGATGCCAGCACGTTTTCCAGGCGGGCGATGTCCCACTGCTCTTCCACCGAGTCCGCCGGCACGTATTCACGGACCAAGGCGGTGAACGCGGCTTCGCGCAGGTTGCTGACGGTATCCGCGATGCTGTCGGCTTCCAGCACGTCGTTGCGCTGGGCGTAGATCACCTTGCGCTGGTCGTTGGCGACGTCGTCGTATTCCAGCAATTGCTTGCGGATGTCGAAGTTGCGGCTTTCGACCTTGCGCTGGGCAGTCTCGATCGAGCGCGACACCATGCCGGCTTCGATCGGTTCGCCTTCGGGCAGCTTCAGGCGTTCCATGATGCTGCGCACGCGGTCGCCCGCGAAGATGCGCATCAGCGGATCTTCCAGCGACAGGTAGAAGCGCGAAGAACCCGGATCGCCCTGGCGACCGGCACGACCACGCAGCTGGTTGTCGATACGACGCGATTCGTGACGCTCGGTGCCGATGATGCGCAGGCCGCCAGCCGCTTTCACGGCTTCGTTCGACGGCTTCCATTCCTGGCGGATGGTGTCGATGCGCGCGTTCTTCTCAGGCTCGGTCAGCGACTCGTCGTGGCGGATCAGGTCGATCTGCTTTTCCAGGCTGCCGCCCAGCACGATGTCGGTACCGCGACCGGCCATGTTGGTGGCGATCGTGATGTGACCCAGCTTGCCGGCTTCGGCCACGATCTCGGCTTCGCGGGCATGCTGCTTGGCGTTCAGGACTTCGTGCGGCAGCTTGGCCTTGACCAGCAGGTCTGACAGCAGCTCCGAGTTCTCGATGCTGGTGGTACCCACCAGCACCGGCTGGCCACGCGTATGGCAGTCACGGATGTCGGCAATGATGGCGCCGTGCTTCTCGTGATCGGTCTTGAACACCTGGTCATTCTGGTCGTTACGCGCCATCGGCCGATTGGTCGGCATGATGATCGTTTCGAGACCGTAGATTTCCTGGAATTCGAAGGCTTCGGTATCGGCCGTACCGGTCATGCCGGCCAGCTTTTCGTACATGCGGAAGTAGTTCTGGAACGTGATCGACGCAAGCGTCTGGTTCTCGTTCTGGATCTTCACGCCTTCCTTGGCTTCCACGGCCTGGTGCAGGCCGTCGGACCAGCGGCGACCGGTCATCAGGCGACCGGTGAATTCGTCGACGATGACGACTTCGCCGTCCTGGACCACGTAGTGCTGGTCGCGGAAGAACAGGTTGTGACCGCGCAGCGCCACCATCAGGTGGTGCATCAGCGAGATGTGACGCGGGTCGTACAGCGACTCGCCTTCCGGCAGGATGCCCAGACGGCCGAGGATCGCTTCGGCGTTTTCATGGCCGGCTTCCGACAGGAAAAGCTGATTGCCCTTCTCGTCGACCCAGAAGTCGCCAGGCGGCTCGGGTTCGGTCGGCTTGGGCTCGGACGTCATCCGGGTCAGCAGCGGCGGCACGGCGTTCATGCGCACATACAGCTCGGTATGGTCTTCAGCCTGGCCGGAGATGATCAGCGGGGTGCGAGCCTCGTCGATCAGGATCGAGTCCACCTCGTCGACGATGGCGTAGAACAGCGGGCGCTGACGCCGATCGCCGAGCTGATACTCCATGTTGTCGCGCAGGTAGTCGAAGCCGTATTCGTTGTTCGTGCCGTAGGTGATGTCTGCGGCGTAGGCTTCTTTCTTCTGTTCGTTGGGCTGCTGCGACACGATCACGCCCACGCTCATGCCCAGGAAGCGGTACAGGCGCCCCATCCATTCGGCATCGCGCGACGCGAGGTAGTCGTTGACCGTCACCACGTGAACGCCCTTGCTGGCGATCGCGTTCAGGTAAGCAGGCAGCGTGGCGACCAGGGTCTTGCCCTCACCGGTGCGCATTTCGGCGATGCGGCCGCTGTGCAACACGATGCCGCCCAGCAACTGCACGTCGAAGTGACGCATGCCGAGGGCGCGCTTGCCGCCTTCACGCACGACCGCAAACGCCTCGGGCAGCAGATCGTCCAGGGTGGCACCCTGCTCGAAACGCTGGCGGAATTCGACCGTCTTCGCAGCAAGCTGCTCGTCCGAGAGTGCCGCGGTTTGAGGTTCGAGCTCATTGATGCGCTCGATCGTCTTGCGATATTGCTTCAGGAGCCGGTCATTTCGGCTACCGAAAATCTTCTTGAGCAGAGAGGAAACCATCGCGATCTGTTAAAGGGCTGATAGACCAGTTTAGCATCGCGTCAATACTAGGCTCGTCAGGTCTTGTGCACAGATGACGCAAGCCTGATTTGAACGTTACTCGGGCGTTACCGGAAGGTCGGCGTCATGGCCTGCCAAGCCCGCTCGCCACCGTTGCCGGGCGTGCCTGGTCGCCCAGAAAGCGCACCGGGTCGACGGCCACGCCGACGCGCCGGACCTCGAAGTGCAGATGCGGGCCGGTCGACCTGCCGGTGCTGCCGACCAACGCAATCTGCTGACCACGGCGCACCAGGTCGCCCCGGCTCACCAGCAGCAGGGACGCGTGTGCATAGCGGGTGACCAGATCATTGCCGTGGTCGATGTCGATCATCTGGCCGTATTCCGGGTGGGTGCGCGCATCGATCACGATGCCGCTTGCCGCCGCCAGAATCGGCGTGCCCGAAGGCGCTGCGAAGTCCTGGCCTTCGTGCAGGGCTTGCGAGCGGGTGATCGGGTCGGTGCGCATGCCAAAGGTCGACGTGATCAGGCCGAAGGCGATCGGCATCACGGTTGCCACCGGACCGGGGGTGGATGCCGCCTGGAAGCCGTAGCTGATGTCGAGCACCCGCAAGGGCGCAGTCTTGCGCGCCAGGCCTTCCAGGCGCTCGCGCTCGTAGCTCAGCTGAGTCGGCGTCATCATCGGCCCGCCGGCAGCCGGCGGGGCGGCAAAGACCTGTCCGGTGGCCAGCGATGAGCTCGCCGCCATCGTCAGGCAAGCCAGACGATGGACCATCGTGGCCAAGCTGGAGTTGTGACCGAGGTGTCCACCGGTTTTCTGCCGCATGCACTGGCTGACTCGCCGGGAGATGTGTTGGCCCATGTATCGCCCTGCCCCGAAGGCGTTACACGCGTGCACTATGATTATCCGCAAGACAGAGGTGCTCCACCGATGTTCCGGAACCAGACAGACAATGCGCCCGCTGTACAAACACCCACGGAAAGGCCAAAAGGCGCCGCAGGATCCTGCCACCAAGACTGCCGCACTAGCATGGCTGCGTCATGACGGTCGCACGTCCGGACTGCTGGCGACTGCGCACGCGCACATGCAGCTGGAACAGCAACTGCGCGCGGTACTGCCTGCCGCCTTGCAGTCGTCCTGCCACGTCCTGCGATTCGAAGAAGGCCAATTGACGCTGGGCGTACCGGCTGCAGCGCATTCGGCCAAGCTCCGACAACTGGCGCCGCGCATCGCAAGCAGCCTGGAAAAGCATGGCTGGCAGGTTAATGGGATCGCGGTACGTGTCCAAGCAACGTTATCGCGGCCCTTGGGCGGGCTCGTGCCGCCCAATCCGGTGGGCAGGCCGAACCAGATCGGCTCTTCTGGAATACAGGCTTTTGCCGAGCTTCAGGACAAGATCGAAGACGGTCCGCTGGCGCAGGCGGTGGCCAGATTGGTGGCGAGACGGCGCGAAACGTGAACGACGAGCGGCCAGAAAGCGGGCAGTAGCCGACGAACGGTAGCGTTGGGATCAACAGGAATGTGCAGCGGGGCAAGACGAGCGTCTGGCTTGCACGCTGAATATCGGCGGGCGCGGCAGCGTGCCGCTGGCCCCGCGCCTCAGCGCATCAGTTCGCTGACGATCAACACGACAAAGAAGACGACCAGGGCGGCCAGACCAAGCTTGGCCAGGCGCCAGGCGCGGTCGTAATGCGCACGATTGCTCGTGATGAAACCCAGGCCCACGCTCACCGCGATGGCGAACGCAAGCAGCAGCACGATCAAGCGGGCAATGGCCATGGCTCAGCCCAACTGCGCGCGGTGAACAGGCGCGGGCAGGAAACCAGCGCTCAAGCGAGCGCCCATTCCTGATGGAAGGCGCGCGGTGCGGCGGCTTCCGTCTCGAAGGTGACGTATTCCCAGGCATCCTGGCGGGCCAACAAGGCGCGCACCAGCTGGTTGTTCATGCCGTGGCCGGACTTGTGCGCAACATAGCGCGAGATCAGCGGCGCGCCGATCAGGTACAGGTCGCCGATGGCGTCCAGAATCTTGTGTTTGACGAACTCGTCGTCGTAACGCAGGCCTTCGGCATTCAATACGCGGTACTCGTCGAGCACAATCGCGTTGTCGTAGCTGCCGCCGCGCGCCAGGCCCGCTGCACGCAGGCTTTCGACGTCCTGCACGAAACCGAAGGTGCGGGCACGCGCGATTTCACGCGAGTAGGAGTGTTGAGCGAAATCGATCTCGGCGAAGTTGGCCGTGGCATCGATGGCCGGATGGCGGAAGTCGATGGAGAACGCCAGTGCAAAACCGTCATGCGGTTCCAGGCGCGCCCACTTGGCGCCCGGGCCCTCGCCTTCCCGTACTTCGACGGTCTTCAAGACCTTGATGAAGCGCTTGGCGACCGGCTGCTCTTCGATGCCTGCCGACTGGATCAGGAACACGAAGGTGCTGGCGCTGCCGTCCATGATCGGCACTTCTTCGGCCGTCAGGTCAACATGCAGGTTGTCGATGCCCAAGCCTGCGCAGGCTGACATCAAGTGTTCGACGGTCGATACGCGCACCTTGCCACGCTGCAATACCGACGCCAGCCGCGTGTCACCGATCTCGAGCGCATCTGCCGGAATGTCGACGGGCTGTTCCAGATCGACGCGGTGAAACACGATCCCCGTATTGGGGGCCGCCGGACGCAGCGTAAGCTCGACCCGCCGTCCTGAATGCAGTCCGACTCCGGTCGTACGGGTGATGCTTTTGATGGTGCGTTGGCGCAGCATGTATCGTCGTAAGAGAGCGCTTGAAGGTAAGCGTAGTTCAGGAAGAGCGTGTTTTTTTCCCGCAGCACGTGCCGCCTGCGTGGATGCCAGCCGCAACGCAAACGCTAGTGCGAACGCATCTCGGCATCGATCATTGTTTTTACCGCCATTGCTGCACCCGGTCTCATGAGCTTAGCCACAAGATGTTAGGCAAATGTTAGATCGGCACTCGACCACGGGAACCATCCCTTCGTCGAAAGCACCTTACCAAACAGCGCTCCGCAATCAGCGCAACGCTTTGCCAGAAACACCGGACCAAGCCGAGCACATCTTCGTCAGAAACACCGAAGGTAAGCCAAGAATTAATTGGTTGCCTGAGCAGCAATCAATCATTGTAGCGTCGCTGTCATCGTGCAGCCAATGGTTTTACGCGATGGCACCGATAGGGACAGGCGATGCGGCGTCATGCTTGACCCCGCATCGTGTCATCGAGGCAACGCACCGAAAATTGCGTGCCTCGGTCAAGCTCAAGCCTGGGCGAGCAGCGTGTCGGCGTCGCTGATTTCGAACTTGCCGGGTGCTTCGACATTCAGCTTCGTGATCTTGCCGTCATCCAGCAACATCGAATAGCGCTGCGAACGCGTGCCCATGCCGCGTGCGTTCAGATCCAGCTCCAGGCCCAGCGCGCGGGTCCAGGTGCCCGAGCCGTCGGCCAGCAGGCGAACCTTGCCCTGTGCACCCTGCTCTTTCGCCCACGCGCCCATCACGAAGGCGTCGTTGACCGACACGCACCAGACTTCGTCCACGCCCTTGGCGCGGAACGCGTCGATCTGCTGCACATAACCCGGCAGGTGCTTGGCCGAGCAGGTGGGCGTGAAGGCGCCCGGTACGGCGAACACGGCAATCTTCTTGCCGCGCGCGAGGTCCGCCACCTGGAAGGCGTTGGGGCCGAGTGCGCAGCCTTCGGTCTCGACCGGGATGAACTCGGTCAGGGTGCCGTCGGGAATCTGGTCGCCAATCTTGATCGTCATGCTTGTGCTCCTGGAAATGACAACGCGCGCCAGACTGAAGCCTGACGCGCGTCGAAAAAATTAACACCCCCGGCCACTTGCACCAGCCCGCCTTCGCGGGAACCTCCCATCACCATCGATGGGCTGTCGGGTCATGACCCTGGAAACCAGGATCAGTCGGCTTGCTTGCGCAGGAAGGCCGGAATATCGAGATGTTCCATGCCCGAGCTTTCCAGCGCCTGGACACGTTGCACGGCGTCGCGCGGATTGCGGAACACCGTCGGCGTGTCGTAGTCGTGGTAGTTGGGCGAGCCACCCACGTTGCCGCCGCCGCCATGGCCGTGAACGGCCATGTTGTCGGTACCGGTGCGCAGTTGCGGCATGGCGCTTTGAACCAGTTGCGGCTTGGCCTTGGCACGGCCCAGGCCGGTTGCCACGACGGTCACGCGCAGGTTCTCACCCATGGCTTCGTCGTAGGCCACGCCGAAGATCACGGTTGCCTCTTCCGCTGCATAGCCGCGGATGGTGTCCATGATCTCGCGCGTTTCGCGCATCTTCAGCGAACGGCTTGCCGTGATGTTGACCAGCACGCCGCGCGCGCCGTTCAGATCGATGCCTTCCAGCAGCGGGCATGCGATGGCTTCTTCGGCCGCCACACGTGCGCGGTCGATGCCCGACGCGAGCGCCGTACCCATCATGGCCTTGCCTTGCTCGCTCATGATGGTCTTGACGTCTTCGAAGTCGACGTTGACGTTGCCGTCGACGTTGATGATTTCGGCAATACCTGCGCAAGCGTTGTTGAGCACGTCATCGGCGTTCTTGAAGCACTCGTCTTGCGTTGCGTCTTCGCCCATCACGTCATACAGCTTTTCGTTCAATACGACGATCAGCGAATGCACGTGCTGCGACAGGGCCTCGATACCTTCCTCGGCCATGCGCATGCGCTTGCTGCCTTCGAAGCCGAAGGGCTTGGTGACCACGGCAACCGTGAGGATGCCGAGTTCCTTGGCGATCTCGGCCACGACCGGACCTGCGCCCGTGCCGGTGCCACCACCCATGCCTGCGGTGATGAAGACCATGTTGGCGCCTTGCAGCGCTTCACGGAGTTGGTCACGTGCGCTTTCAGCGGCGGCTTGGCCCTGAGCCGGCTTGGCACCAGCACCCAGACCCGACTTGCCGAGCTGGATCTGGACCGGCGCACCCGTGCGCGACAAGGCTTGCGCGTCAGTGTTGGCGCAGATGAAATCCACGCCCTGCACACCACGGCCGATCATGTGTGCAACTGCATTGCCGCCTGCGCCGCCCACGCCCACGACCTTGATGACCGTGCTTTTCGTGTCGGTTTCTAGCATTTCAAAGTTCATGTTGTGCCTCCTGGGTTGCGGGCGGAGAGTGGGTGCGCAGAAAACGTGAAAGGTGAAAAGTGATCCGGGGTGGGCCGGCCGTGATACCTGCCAGCAGGTTCACGCTTCACGTTTCATCTTCTCTGCCTCACGCGGTGTCTCCGCCAGCGATAAATTTTAATCGGTGACGATCGTTTTTAGTGCACTACGAGACTGCTGGACGCACGACTATTTGCAGCGGACTGCAATACTGCCAACTACTACACGACCAATGCGCGGCCGTGTAGGAAATAAAGTGTTAGAAATTCCCCAGGAACCACTCTTTCATGCGTGCGAACACGCTCTTGAAATTGCCGGTTTGCTGGGCCACACGGCGACCCCGCATGCGCTGCATGCGGGCTTCTGCAAGCAGACCCATCACGGTCGAGAAGCGCGGGCTGCGCACCACGTCCGCCAGGCTGCCGTCGTACTCGGGAGCGCCCAGACGAACGGGCTTCAAAAAGATGTCTTCGGCCAGTTCGACGATGCCCGGCATTTGCGAGGTGCCGCCGGTCAGGACGATGCCCGAGGACAGCAGTTCGTCGTAGCCCGATTCGCGGATGACTTGCTGCACGAAAGTCAGCAGTTCTTCGACGCGCGGCTCGATCACGGCGCCCAGCGCCTGACGCGACAACTGACGCGGACCGCGGTCACCCAGGCCCGGCACTTCGATGCGTTCGTCGGGGCTGGCCAGCACTTGCTTGGCCACGCCATAACGCAGCTTGATTTCTTCGGCGTCGGGCGTCGGCGTGCGCAATGCAGCGGCCACGTCACCGGTGATCTGGTCGCCTGCGATCGGGATCACGGCGGTGTGACGAATCGCACCACCCGTGAAGATCGCGATGTCGGTGGTGCCGCCACCGATGTCGACCAGCGCCACGCCGAGTTCTTTCTCGTCTGCGGTCAGGCAGGCCAGGCTCGATGCCAGCGGCTGCAGGATCAGGTCTTGCACTTCCAGGCCGCAGCGGCGTACGCACTTGACGATATTCTGCGCAGCGCTGACGGCGCCCGTGACGATGTGCACGCGCACTTCCAGGCGGATGCCGCTCATGCCGATCGGCTCGCGGATATCTTCCTGGCCGTCGACGATGAATTCCTGGGTCAGCACGTGCAAGACCTGCTGGTCCGTCGGGATGTTCACAGCCTTGGCGGTCTCGATCACACGCGCCACGTCGGTCGCGGTGACTTCCTTGTCCTTGATGGCGACCATGCCGCTGGAGTTGAAGCTGCGAATGTGGCTGCCTGCAATCCCGGTGAAGACGTCACGGATCTTGCAGTCGGCCATCAGTTCGGCTTCTTCGAGCGCGCGCTGGATGGAATTGACCGTGGTCTCGATGTTGACCACCACGCCTTTGCGCATGCCGCGCGATTCGTGCTGGCCCAGACCGAGCACTTCAAACCGGCCTTCGGGCAGCATCTCGGCGACGACGGCGACCACCTTGCTGGTGCCGATGTCCAGCGCGACGATCAGGTCCTTGGTTTCTCGTGTCATTGTGGTTTCTTAGGAGCTTGCTGATTTGAAGACTGCGGCCGTGCACCCGCGCGAGGCGGCGGAGCAGGTGGCGGCACAGCGCGAACGGCAAAGCCGTTGGGATAGCGCAGGTCGGCGTGTTCGATGCCGCGTCCAAGCCTGGCTTCGAGCACAGGCAGCGACTGCACCAGACGCGTCACACGCGCATCGAGCGGCAGCGAATCGGTTCCGAACTGGGCACTCGGTTCGCGCCCCAGGTCGACGGTCAATCCGTTCGACAATTCGACCTGCCATGCATATCGATTGCTCAGCGTCACCACCGTCGGCTCGGCCTTGAGCGGTTCGAACCAGCGGCGCAACTCCGCGTAGCGTTGCGCGACCAGGCGTTCGGCCCCATCCGGACCCGCCAAGGCCGGCAGATCGCCGCCGTCCTCCGCTTCGCCCAGGTTGGCCGTGAACGGCTCGCCATAGATGTTGAGCAATCGATTTTCGTTCCAGAGGCTCATCGCCTGCTGTTCTTCCACTTGCACCACCAGCCCGTTGGGCCACTGGCGTCGTACCGATGCTCGGCGAACCCAGGGCACCGATTCGAATACTTGACGAGCCTGGTCCAGGTCGACCGTGAAGAAGTTGCCTTCCAGTCGTCCGGCCACTGCTGCCCGCACGGCGGCAGGCGTGACGTGCTGAAGACGGCTTTGCACACCGTCCAGTTCGATGCTCTGCAAGGCAAACACCGGCCGTTGCACCAGCCAGTACAGCGTCGACAGCCCGAACGCAGTCACGGCCAACACGTAGATCGTGTTGGCCAGCAGGTTCAGGGCGCGCGAGTCGTTCCACACATGGGCTCCGGTTCAGGCTTGCGGCGGGGGCGCCGCCGACACCTTGCAGCGCGCGCCGCGCAGGATCTCGACGCAGACCGCTTCGTAACTCATGCCGGCGGCGCGTGCAGCCATCGGGACCAGCGAATGCCCGGTCATGCCGGGCGAGGTATTGATTTCCAGCAGATACGGTTGATTGTTTTTATCCAGCATCACGTCGGCGCGGCCCCAACCCTCGCAGCCCAGCGCGCGATACGCCTGCACGCAGATGGACTGTATGTGCTCGGTCAGCTCGGCAGGCAGTTCAGCCGGGCAGATGTACTGGGTGTCGTCGGTGAAGTACTTGTTCTGGTAGTCGTAATTGCCCTCGGGCGCCACGATGTCGATGACCGGCAGGGCATGCGCACTGCGGCCAGTGCCCAGGATCGCGATCGTCAGTTCGCGGCCACCGATGAAGGACTCGGCCAGCACAACCTCTTCGAACTGGGCGGCTTGCGCAAAGCCCGCGCGCACGTCCTCGGCGGCGATGACTTTCACCACGCCCAGCGTCGAGCCTTCATGCGGCGGCTTCATGATCAGCGGCAGGCCCAGCGTGCCGGCCACCGGCAGGAAATCGCTCTCGGCGTCGAGCAGCAGGAAGTCCGGCGTAGGCAAGCCATGCGAGATCCACACACGCTTGGTCGCGACCTTGTCCATGGCCAGCGACGAAGCCAGCACACCGCTTCCGGTGTAAGGAATGCCCAGCAATTCCAGCGCACCCTGGATCGTGCCGTCTTCGCCATAGCGGCCATGCAGCGCGATGAACACCCGCGCAAAACCTTCGTCGGCGAGTTCGGCCAGCGAGCGCTCGCCGGTATCGAACAGGTGTGCGTCGATGCCTTGGCTGCGCAAGGCCTTGTGTACGCCGGCGCCCGACATCAGCGACACGTCGCGCTCGGCGGAGCGGCCGCCGTACAGTACGCCGACCTTGCCGAATGCCTTGGCTTCTTCGGGGGCGAGCGTATCTTTGGTGGTCTTGGTCGTCTTGGCACTCATGCGGACACCTCTGCGGCATTGAAGCGTTCTGCCAGCTTGTAGGGCACGGCGCCCACGGAACCCGCACCCATCACGATCACCACGTCGCCGTCCTGGACGAAGTCGACAATGGCTTGCGGCATGTCGCCGATCTCTTCCACGAATACAGGTTCAGTACGGCCGGCCACGCGCACCGCACGCGTCAGCGCACGGCCATCGGCCGCCACGATCGGCGTCTCGCCTGCGGCATAGACCTCGGCCAGCAAGACGGCGTCGACCGTGCCGAGGACTTTGACGAAGTCCTCGAAACAATCACGGGTGCGGGTGAAACGGTGCGGCTGGAACACCAGCACGATGCGACGGCCCGGGTAGGCGCCACGCGCGGCCGACAGCGTTGCCGCCATCTCGACCGGGTGATGGCCGTAGTCGTCGATCAGCGTGAACTGGCCACCGGCAGCAACCGGGAAATCGCCCAGCTGCGTGAAGCGGCGACCCACGCCACGGAAGGCGGCCAGCGCCTCGGCGATCGCGGCATCGGCCACCCCCAGCTCGGTCGCCACGGCGATCGCGGCCAAGGCGTTCAACACGTTGTGCTGACCCGGCAGATTCAGTCGGATGCTGAGCGGTGCGAGTTCCATCTCGCGATCGCGGCGCAGCACCTCGAAGCACATGGTCGTGCCTTCGGCGCGCACGTTCACCGCGCGGATCTGCGCGTCGGCATGGAAGCCGTAGGTGGTCACCGGGCGCGAGATGAAGGGCATGATCTCGCGCACATTGGCGTCGTCCATGCACACCACCGCCGTGCCGTAGAACGGCATGCGCTGGGTGAATTCGATGAAAGCGCTTTTCAGACGCGCGAAGTCATGGCCGTAGGTGTCCATGTGATCGGCGTCGATGTTGGTGATCACGGCCATCACCGGCAACAGGTTCAGGAAGGACGCGTCGGACTCGTCAGCCTCCACCACGATGTACTCGCCCTGCCCCAGCTGCGCATTGGCGCCGGCCGAATTCAGACGGCCACCGATCACGAAGGTCGGGTCCAGGCCGCCGGCAGCCAGCACGCTGGCCACCAGGCTGGTGGTGGTGGTCTTGCCATGCGTGCCGGCAACCGCAATGCCGCGCTTCAGGCGCATCAGTTCAGCCAGCATCACGGCGCGCGGCACCACGGGAATGCGCTTGGCACGCGCGGCGATCACTTCCGGGTTGTTGCCTGCCACGGCGGTCGACGTGACGATCGCGTCCACACCTTCGATGTTCTCGGCCTGGTGGCCCTGCACGATGCGCATGCCAAGGCCCGCCAGGCGCTGCGTGGTGGCGTTGTCGGCCAGGTCCGAGCCGCTGATCGCGTAGCCCAGGTTGTGCATGATCTCGGCAATGCCGCTCATGCCAGCGCCGCCGATGCCGACGAAATGAATGTGGCGAATCCGATGTCTCATGCTTTTTCCATGCCGGCGGCGGCTTCGCAGATGTCGGCGATGCGCGTCGTCGCGTCGGGGCGTGCCAGCGCGTGTGCGCGTGTCGCCACCCCGGTCAAGGTGTCGCGGTCGAGTCCGGCCAGCCACTCGGCCAGCCACTCGGCGGTCAACACCGATTGTTGTTTGATCCAGCCGGCCTGGGCGTTCACCAGGAAAGCGGCGTTGGTGGTCTGGTGGTCGTCGACCGCGTGCGGGAACGGCACCATCAGTGCAGCGGCGCCCACGGCAGCCAATTCGGCAACCGTCATCGCACCCGAGCGGCAGATCACCAGATCGGCGTCGGCATAGGCCTGGGCCATGTCGGTGATGAACGCACGGCAATCGGCATCCACACCCGCCACGCCATAGGCTGTCTTCAAGGCCGGCAAATGCTTTTCGCCAGCTTGATGAATGACGATCGGACGCGCCTCGGGCGCCATGCGGCCGATGGCCTGCGGCACCGCGATGTTCAGCGCCTGGGCACCCAGGCTGCCACCCACCACCAGAATCTTCAGCGGGCCGGTGCGGCCGGCAAAACGCACAGCCGGCGTGGGCAAGACGGTCAATTCAGACCGCACCGGATTGCCGGTGTGTTCGCCCTTCAAGGCGCCGGGGAAACCGGTCAGCACGCGGCGGGCAAGCTTGGCCAGCACGCGGTTGGTCAGCCCGGCGACCGAGTTCTGTTCGTGCAGCACCACGGGCACGCCGCGCAGCGCAGCCATCACCCCACCCGGGAAGGCCACATAGCCGCCCATGCCGAGCACCACGTCGGGTTGATGACTGCGCAGCTGGCCCCAGGCTTGCGCAAAGCCGCGCGCCATCGTGAACGGCAGGCGCAGCAGCGTGGCCATGCCCTTGCCTCGCAGGCCGGAAAAACGCACCGGGGCAAGCGGATAACCGTGCGTGGGCACCAGGCGCGCTTCCATGCCCTCGGGATTGCCCATCCAGACGATCTTCCAGCCGCGATCGCGCAGCACGCCGGCGACAGCCAGGCCCGGCATGATGTGGCCACCCGTGCCGCCAGCCATGACCATCAAGGTGCGTTGTTTTGCGTGGTCGATCTGGCTCATGGCCGACCTCCGCGCATCAGCACCCGGTTTTCATAATCGACGCGCAGCAAAATGGACAGGGCCACGATATTCATGATCACGCCCGAACCGCCGTAGCTCATCAGCGGCAGCGTCAGGCCCTTGGTCGGCAGCAGGCCCAGGTTCACACCCATGTTGATGAAGGTCTGCCCGCCGAACCACACGGCCACGCCCTTGGCGACCAGACCGCTGAAGGTGCGGTCCATGGCGATGGCCTGGCGGCCGATCTCGAAACCGCGGCGGACGATGAAATAGAAGGTGGCGATCACGGCGAGCACGCCGACGAAACCGAGTTCTTCACCGACCACGGCCATCAAGAAGTCGGTGTGCGCTTCGGGCAGGTAATACAGCTTTTCGATGCTGGCGCCCAGGCCCACCCCAAACCATTCACCGCGGCCGAACGCGATCAGCGAGTGCGACAGCTGATAGCCCTTGCCCAGTGCGTTGACCTCGGTCCACGGGTCGAGATAGGCGAACAGACGTTCCCGGCGCCACGGCGCCAGCCAGATCAGCAGCGTGAAGGTGCCGATCACCACCGCTGCCAGCCCGCCGAACAACTTGCCGTTGATGCCGCCCAGGAACAAGGTGCCCATGGCGATCATCACGACCACCACGAAGGCGCCCATGTCGGGTTCCAGCAGCAACAGCACGCCGGTCGCGCCCATTGCAAATGCCATGGGCAGGAAGCCGCGGAAGAACTCGTGCATGTATTCCTGCTTGCGCACCGTGTAGTCGGCGGCGTAGATCACCACCGCCAGCTTCATGATCTCGGATGGCTGAACGTTGAAGAAGCCAAGCGGAATCCAGCGGCTTGCACCATTCACCTGACGGCCGATGCCCGGCACCAGCACCACGATCAGCAACAGCGCGGCGACCAGGAAGAGCGGCATCGCCAATTGCTGCCAGCGTTCCATGCTGACCGAGAACGCCACCACCGCGCACATCAGGCCGATGACGATGAAGATCGCGTGGCGCGCCACGAAGTGGAACGGCGAATAGCTGGAGAACTTCGGCGAATCGGGCAGCGCCACCGATGCCGAATACACCATCACCATGCCGAACAAAAGCAGGCCGAGCGCCGCCACGACGAGTTGCGCGTCATAGTCGAGCATGCGCGTGCGGCCCGGGCGGACCGCGTTGACGCTGCTGGTGAGTTCGGCGAAGAGGCTCATGGCGTCAGACCTGACCCTTGTCGTTGGCAAGCTCGGTCACCGCATCAGAAAATACCTGGGCGCGGTGCGCGTAGCTGCGGAACATGTCGAAACTGGCGCAAGCCGGCGACAGCAGCACGGCGTCGCCTTCCTGGGCGTAGTCCAGTGACGCGACCACGGCAGCCGGCAGGCTGTCCAGGGTGATGCAGGGCACGCCGGTCTCAGCCAGCGCTTCGCCGATTTCCGGGCCATCGCGGCCAATCAGCAACACCGCGCGGGCGTGCAAGGCAACCGGTCGCACCAGCGGCGAAAAGTCCTGGCCCTTGCCCACGCCGCCGGCAATCAGCACCACGCGCTGGCCCAGGCCTTCAAGTGCGGCGACAGTGGCGCCCACATTAGTGCCCTTGCTGTCGTCGATGAAGTCGACGCCCGTGATATTGCGCAAGAATTCCACGCGATGCGGCTCGCCCCGGTACGCGCGCAGGGCACGCAGCAACGACGGCCACGACAGGTCGATGGCGCGCGCCAGCATCAGCGCCGCCTGGGCGTTGAGCACGTTGTGCGCGCCACGGATCTGCAAGGCGTCTGCCGGCATCAGGCGATTCAGGCGGCCTGCGGCACGCGGGATGATTTCGTTTTTCTTGCGCTTGACCGGCTCGGCGTCGAAGCCGCGGTCGGCCGACTCGGCCAGCCAGGCCACGCCGTGGCCGTGGTCCACGCCCATGTCGCCTTCCAGCGCCGGCAAGTCGTGACCGAAACTGCGCACGCCCAGGTCTTCCAGCTTTTCGACCATGCGCAGCACGGCCGGATCGTCACGATTGACGATGGCCACGCGCGCAGCGCTCAACAGGCGTGCCTTGGCGGCCGCGTAGTCGGCCATGGTGTCGTGCCAGTCCAGATGGTCTTGCGTCAGGTTCAGCACCACGGCGGCGTCCACGGCCAGCGTGCGCGTGGTCTCCAGCTGGAAGCTGGACAACTCCAACACCCATACCTGCGGCAGTGCCTGCGCGTCGATCGCATCCATCAGGGCGGTCAGTGCGGCCGGGCTGATATTGCCCGCAGCGCGCACCGACAGGCCGGACGCTTCGACCAGTTGTGCCGTCATGGCGGTGACCGTGGTCTTGCCATTGGTGCCGGTAACTGCCAGCACACGCGGCGCATAGCCGGTATCGGTGCGCAGTGCGACCAGCGCCTGCGCAAACAATTCGATCTCGCCCACCACCGGAATGCCGGCCGCCGTGGCAGCCTCGACCAGCGCCTTGGCAGGCGCGCGTTGCGGCGCCAGTCCCGGGCTGATCACCAGACGGGCAACGCCGTCCAGCAGGCGCGGGTCAAGCATCGCTTCAGCAGCGCCTGCCAGCAGCGCAGCATCGCCCAGTACGAACTCGACCGATGCCCCGTCAGCACGCAACGCATCCAGGCCACCCGGCTCGGCGCGCGTGTCGACCACGCGCAGCCGGTCGCCCTGACGCAAGCACCAGCGGGCGGACGCGAGCCCCGTCTCACCCAGACCGACAATCAGGGTAAGCGGTGCCTGCACGGTGGCGTCGAGTGCTTCAGTCATCGCAGCTTCAAGGTCGACAGGCCGATCAGCACCAGCATCATCGTGATGATCCAGAAGCGCACGACAACCTGCGTTTCCTTCCATCCGCTGACTTCGAAGTGGTGATGCAGGGGTGCCATGCGGAAGATGCGGCGGCCTTCGCCGTATCGCTTCTTGGTGTATTTGAACCAGCTGACCTGCAACATCACCGACAGCGTCTCGACCACGAACACGCCGCCCATGATGAAGAGCAGGATTTCCTGGCGCACGATCACCGCGATGGTGCCCAGCAAGCCGCCCAGGGCCAACGCACCCACGTCACCCATGAAGACCTGGGCCGGATAGGCGTTGAACCACAGGAAGGCCAAGCCAGCGCCCGCCAACGCCGCGCAGATCACCATCATCTCGGACGCGCCAGGGATGTAGGGGAAAAGCAGGTAGCGCGAATAATCGGTGCGGCCGACCACATAGGCGAACACGCCCAGGGCCGATCCGACCAGCACCGTCGGCATGATCGCCAGGCCATCCAGGCCGTCGGTCAGGTTGACGGCGTTGCTGGTGCCGACGATCACGAACCAGGTCAGCGCGATGAATCCGGTCACGCCCAGCGGGTAGCTGACGCTCTTGAAGAAGGGCACGATCAGGTCGGAACGGCCAGGCAGGTCGAGCGTGAAACCGCTCATCACCCAGTCCATGAACAGGTGCCAGACGCCCAGGCTGTCGGGGGCCGACACCGAGAACGCCAGATAGACCGATGCCACGATGCCGATCAGTGCCTGCCAGAAGAACTTCTCGCGCGAGCGCATGCCTTCGGGGTTGCGATGCACCACCTTGCGGTAATCGTCGACCCAGCCGATCCAGCCGAAGCCCAGGGTGACCAGCAGCACCACCCACACAAAACGATTGCCAAGGTCAGCCCACAGCAGCGTCGAGATCGCAATGGCGATCAGGATCAGGCAGCCGCCCATGGTGGGCGTGCCATTCTTCACCAGGTGCGTTTCCGGGCCGTAGGAGCGCACGGCCTGGCCGATCTTGAGCGCCGTCAGCTTGCGGATCACGTGCGGGCCGGCGACCAGGCCGATCAGCAGCGCGGTGGCGCACGCCAGCACTGCACGCAGCGTGATGTAGTTGAAAACGGCAAAGAACCGGTAGTCCTTGGCCAGCCATTGAGTCAGTTCAAGCAGCATTGGGGCCACCGATAACAGGGGAAGACGGGTCGGTGGCAACGCGCAATGCAGCGATCACGCGCTCCATTTTCATGGAACGCGAGCCTTTGACGAGAATGGAAGCAGGCCGGGCAATGCGCAAGGCATCCACCACGGCGTCAATCGAATTGGCATGCCGACCGGCCGGGCCGAAGGCCTGGACCGAATCGGCAGTCGCCGGGCCAAACGCGAACAGACCTTCGATGCCGTGCGTGCGGGCGTAGTCGCCGACTTCGCGATGCATTTCCGGGCCCTGATCGCCGACTTCGGCCATGTCGCCCAGCACCAGCGCACGCGGCGCGGGCAAGGACGCCAGCACGTCGATCGCCGCACGGACCGAGTCGGGATTGGCGTTGTAGGTATCGTCGATCAGCAGTTCGCCGGTCGGCAGCATCTGGCGTTGCATGCGGCCTTTGACCGGGGCGAAATGCGCCAGCCCGGTGGCAATCACCGACAGCGGCACCTCGATGGCCAGCGCGCAGGCTGCGGCGGCCAAGGCGTTGCGCACATTGTGCAGGCCGGCGGCAGGCAGCTCGATGGCAATCGAACCGGCCGGGCTGTTGAGCGTGAAGCGGGCATTGAATGCGTCGCGCACCAGATCGGTTGCGTAGACCTCGGCACGGTCATCCAGGCCGAAGCGCAGACGGCGGCGGGTGTCGGCCAGCGCGTCCCAGATCGCGGTGTATTCGTCGTCGGCCGGGTAAACCGCCACGCCATCGACCGGCAGGCGGCTGATCACGGCGCCGTTTTCGCGCGCCACGGCCTCGACCGATTGCATGAATTCCTGATGCTCGCGCTGCGCGTTGGTGACCAGTGCGACTTGTGCCGCCGTCATTGCCGCCAGGCCGTCGATCTCGCCCGGATGGTTCATGCCAAGCTCGATCACACCGCTGCGGTGCACCGCGCTCAGGCGCAGCAAGGTCAGCGGCACGCCGATGTCGTTGTTCAGGTTGCCGGCAGTCGCCAGGCGGTTCGGCTCGCCATGCCCGGCCGCCAGGATGGACGCGATCATTTCCTTGGTGGTGGTCTTGCCGTTGCTGCCGGTCACGGCGATCAGCGGCACCGCGAAGTTCGCGCGATGGTAGGCGCCCAGGCGGCCCAGCGCTCGGCGCGTGTCCTTGACCACGATCTGCGGCAAATCCGGGGCGTCGGCCACCGGATGCTGCACCACGGCAGCCGCCGCACCGGCGCGAGCCGCCGCCGCCACGTAGTCGTGACCGTCGAACTGCTCGCCTGCCAGCGCGAAGAACAGATCGCCCGCGCGAATGCTGCGCGTATCGGTGTTGACCGCGGTGAACCCGCTGTTTGCAAAAGCGCCTTCGGCCTGATGCAGCACACCACCCATGATGCGGGCGGCTTCGGCAATCGACGACATGACTTCCTTGTGGGGGGCGGGGCGCGGATAGTCGGCCAGCACACGGCGCGCTTCCGACAGGTCCGAGAACGGATGACGCTCGCCCGCGACTTCCTGATAGGTTTCGTGGCCCTTGCCCGCGATCAGGATCACGTCGCCGGGGGCGGCGGACAGGATCGCGGTGCGGATGGCCTGTGCGCGGTCGGCTTCGACCGTCACGGCCGGCGTGGCAGCAGTCAGGCCGGCCAGAATTTCTTCGATGATGCGCTGCGGCGACTCGCTGCGCGGGTTGTCGCTGGTGATGACCAGACGGTCAGCGTTGTCCTGGGCAATGCGCGCCATGATCGGACGCTTGCCCGGATCACGGTCGCCGCCGCAGCCGAACAGGCACACCCGACGGCCCTGGCGTGCACGGGCCAAGGGCGCCAGCGCTTCAAGCGCGCGCGTCAAGGCATCGGGCGTGTGGGCGTAGTCGATCACCACCATCGGCAGTGCCGTGTCCGTGGACACGGGTTCGAGGCGGCCCGGAGCGGCTTGCGCCGCATTGAGCGCGCTGGCCACACGTTGCAGGCTCCAGCCGAAGGCGCGCAACACACCGGCCACCAGCAACAGGTTGGCCACGTTGTGCTCGCCCAGCAAGTGGGTGGCCACCTGGGCCGAGCCTTCCGGCGCAACCAGCGTGAACACCATGCCCTGGCTGGAGGCATTCAGATCGACCGCACGCAGGCTGGCGTAAGACGTCGCCGGGGCATCGATCGCCGCTTCGCGCAGCGAGAAGCCCACCGCCACCACGTTCGGATCGGTGTCTTTCAGGCCGCGCAGGATCTGTTCGCCAACCACGTCGTCCTGGTTGATCACCACCGTGTCGATGCCGGGCCACGAGAACAGGCGACGCTTGGCTGCCGCATAGGCATCCATGTCGCCGTGGTAGTCCAGGTGGTCGCGGCTGAGATTGGTGAAGGCGGCGGCGCGCAGCTTGAGCCCGTCAAGGCGGCCCTCGACGATGCCGATCGACGACGCCTCGATGGCCACTGCAGCCGCGCCTTGCGCGTACATGTCGGCCAGCGTGCGGTGCAACAGCACGGCGTCTGGCGTGGTCAATCCGGTGGCCAGGTGCACGCCACCGCTCATGCGCGTGCCCAGCGTGCCGATCACGCCGCAACGAATCCCGCCGTTGGTCAATGCGGTCGACAGCCACTGGGTGCACGAGGTCTTGCCATTGGTACCGGTGACCGCGATCACCGCCATTTCCCGCGAGGGATGGCCGTACCAGGCCGATGCCAGGCTGCCCAGCGCGGCCTTCAGGCCGCACACGGCCAAGCCCGGCACCTGCCTGTCGGCAAGCAGCGCGTGCACGGCACCGGCGTCGATGGCGTCGCCAGCTTCTGCTTCATAGATGACCGCGACCGCGCCCTGCTCGATCGCCTGGCGGATGTGCAGCCGGCCGTCGCTGCGTTGTCCGGCGCAGGCAAGGAACACGTCACCCGGCTGAATCGCACGCGAATCCTGGCTCAGATGCGCAGTCGGCGACACACACGCCCGCAGCCAACCGAGAATGTGTTCGTGCGCGGGGCTCATTGCAGCAAGCTGACGGCTCATGTCCGTCCTGCCGGTTTGGCCGGCGCGCGCGGCGGCGGCGTCGAGATGGTGGTCAGCGGCGCTTCCGGGATCACCAGAGACTTGAAGGGTGCATCGGGCTCGACGGCCAGCAGGCGCAGCGCGCCACTGGTAATGGACGAGAACACCGGTGCCGCCACGCGGCCGCCGTAATACCCCCCCGAGCTGGGCTCGTCGAGCATCACGGCCACGATGATGCGCGGGTTCGACACCGGTGCCAGGCCGACGAAGGAGCCCACGTACTTGGAGGTGCTGTAGGCACCATTGACGATCTTGCGCGCCGTGCCGCTCTTGCCGGCCACACGATAGCCAGTCACCTGGGCCAGCGTCGAGCCGTCGACACCGGCGGCCTCTTCCAGCATGCCGCGCACCAGGCGCGCGATCTCGGGCCGGTAGACCTGGGTCGAGGTCGGCGGCAGCAATTGCTTCATGAAGGTCAGCGGCACCGTATCGCCATTGCGTGCGAACGCGGTGTAGGCGTGCACCAGCTGGACCAGCGACACCGACAGGCCGTAACCATAGGCCATCGTGGCCTTCTCGATGGTGCGCCAGCGCTCGAAGGGGCGAAGACGGCCGGCCACCGCGCCCGGGAAGCCCAGACGCGGTGCCTGGCCGATGCCCAGTGCATTGAACTTGTGCCACATTTCCGTGGCTTCCAGGTTCTGCTGGATCAGCGTCATGCCGATGTTGCTGGATTTGCGCAGCACGCCGGTGGTATCGAGCACGCCATTGCGGCTCACGTCGGTGATGGTGGCGCCGGCAAAGCTCAGGCGGCCGTTGCCGGTATCGAAGGTCGACGTCGGCTTGATGCGACCGAGCTCCAGCGCCAGCGCCACCGTGAACGGCTTCATGGTCGAGCCGGGCTCGAAGGTGTCGGTCAGCGCACGGTTGCGCAACTGCGCGCCGGTCAGGCCGGCGCGTTGATTCGGGTCGTAGGTGGGCAGATTCACCAGCGCCAGGATTTCCCCGGTGCGGGCGTCTGCCACGATTGCCGCGCCGCCCTTGGCGTTGTGCTCTTCGACCGCCGCTTTCAGCTGCGAGAACGCCAGGTATTGAATACGGCTGTCGATCGACATGGTGATGTCGTGACCGTGCACGGGCTCGCGCACCGCCTGCACGTCTTCCACCACGCGGCCGATACGGTCCTTGATGACGCGGCGGCTGCCCGGCTGGCCGGCCAACTGCGAGTCGTATTCAAGCTCCATGCCTTCCTGGCCATGGCTTTCGATGTTGGTGAAGCCCAGCAGATGCGCCACGACCTCGCCTTCCGGGTAGGTACGCAGGGTTTCGCGTTGCTGGTGGATGCCTTCGATGCCCAGGGCCGCGATCTTCTCGGCAACATCGAGCGGCACCTGACGCTTCAGGTAGACGAATGTGCGGTCTTCATTGGACAAACGCCGCTGCACATCGCGCAGCGGCTGACCCAGGAGATTTGCCAACTCGGCCTGTTTGGCCGGCGAGGCCTTCACATCTTCGGGAATTGCCCAGATGGCGCGCGCCGGCACGCTGGATGCCAGCACCACGCCATTGCGGTCGCTGATCTTGCCGCGTGTGGGCGGAAGTTCCAGCGTACGGGCGTAGCGCGACTCGCCCTGCTTTTGCAGGAAGTCGGTGAACAGACCCTGCAAGTACATGGCGCGTGCGCCCAGCGCCAGGAAGCCGGCGAACAACAGGAACAGCACAAAACGCGAACGCCATGCGGGCAGGCCAAGCCTGAGCACGGGGTTGGCGCTGAAGGCAACACGCTTCATTGCGCGGCTCCGGTCAACGGGGCGCCCGATACGATGGGTGTGCCATTGGCGTCGCGCGGGCGCGCCAGGTACACGGTGTGGCCGGGCGTGACCGCTTCCATCTTCAATTGATTGCGGCTGACCTCATCGATCAGCGAATGCTTGGCGTTTGCCGTCTGCTCGAGCTGCAGTTGACGCCACTGCACATCGAGTTCACGCGCCTCGTTCTTGCCGCGTTCCATCTGCACGAACAGGCGGCGCGCCTGGTACTGGCTGGTAACCAGTGCCATGGCGCTCACCATCAGAGCAACGGCGAGAAGAAAGGACAGGCGGCCCATGGTGTCTGTGCCTCAGCGGCGACTGGATTTTGCCGGCTTTGCGCCACGGGGCGCAGGACGGCGAGCATGGGCGGACGTAGATGCCGGGGCAGCGCCCAACACCACCAGCGCGATATCGCGCAGGAACTCTTCACCGCCAGCGTCCGACAAGGGCGTGGCAGTGCGTTCGGCAACGCGCAGCACGGCAGAGCGCGCACGCGGATTGACGGAAACCTCTTCGTCGTCGGGCAAGACGCGGCGAACCGTCTTGACGACCGGCTGGGGCATTTCGGACTCGCGCAGGGGCATGCGCGCCATCGCCGCGCCCGGGTTGGCCCCGGCGGCGATGAACTGCTTGACCATGCGGTCTTCAAGCGAATGAAAGCTGATCACTGCCAGCCTCCCCCCAACCGTCAGCAGGTTCAGAGCAGCCGCGAGCGCGTGCGGCAGCTCTTCGAGTTCCCGATTGATGAAAATCCGTAGAGCTTGAAAGGTCCGGGTAGCCGGATGCTGGCCTTTCTCCCGCGTGCGGACTGAACCAGCAACGAGTTCGGCGAGCTCGCCCGTTGTGGATATAGGCCGTTCCGCGCGGCGAGCATCAATCGCCTTTGCAATCTGGAGAGCAAACCGTTCTTCCCCATAGCGTGCTATGACCTCCCGCATATCGTCGATGCTTGCATCAGCAAGCCATTGCGCGACCGTCAGGCCGCGCGTCGTGTCCATCCGCATATCGAGCGGACCGTCGCGCATGAATGAAAATCCACGCGACGCGTCATCGATCTGCGGTGACGAGATGCCGAGGTCCAGCATCACGCCGTTGATCTTGGTAATGCCACGCGCAGCCAGTTCGGGCTGCAGCGTCTCGAAACCTTCGTGCACCACGGTGACCCGGGCGTCTTCGCGCGCCAGCGCTTCTGCGGTCGCGATTGCCTGCGGGTCCTTGTCGAACACCACCAGGCGGGCCGTCGGGCCCAGACGCGCCAGCAGGCCACGCGAATGACCGCCGCGACCAAAGGTGCAGTCGACCCACACGCCATCTTGCGGCAGGTCGCCAGCGACTTCGGACAACGCATCCAGCGTCGGCGTCAGCAGCACTGGCCGATGAGTGAATTCGGTCGGCGCGGTCAAAACGAGAACTGGCTTAAAACGTCGGGCATGCCCTGCTCAAGGGCGGCTTGCTCTTGGCGGACATAGGTGGCTGCGTCCCACAACTCGAAGTGAGCGCCCATACCAAGCAGCATCACATCTCGCGTCAGTCCAGCAGCAGTGCGCAGTTCAGGGGCAATCAAAATTCGGCCTGCCGTATCGAGTTCAAGGTCTTGCGCGTTACCGAGCAGCAAACGTTGCAACGCGCGCGCCTGCATCGGAAAGGCGGCAATTTGATCGCGCTTCTGTTCCCACACCGGGCGGGGGTAGAGCAAAAGGCAACCGTCGGGATGTCGGGTCAGTGTCAGGCGTCCGTCAGCCTGCGAGGTCAGTGCGTCACGATGACGCGTAGGTACGGATACCCGTCCCTTCGCATCCAGCGTGAGTGCGCTGCTCCCCTGAAACACGATGGCTTATCCCCACGTTTTTACACAAAACCCTACTTTTTCCCACTCTACGGGAAGGGATAGGGTCGGTCAAGCCAACCAATCTAGATTTCTCTAGTAGTAACAAGGACTTACGCGCGACTGCTAAAGTTGGTTGATGTAAGAAATCACCAATAAATCAGCGTCTTGTAGGGGTTTGTGAAGGTGACGTATGAAGAAGCGGAAAATCAAAGCCGCGCAGGAAAAGGTCACATCCCGTTACAGACAACGTATACGTAGTTTTAGGCGAATTTAGGGGCTAACTAGGGGGAGTTTGCTGCGCGTCCAGGCGTCTGTCGTAGGACGAAGCACTAATGCAAGGCAGATCGATAGGCCGGATTCTGTACACTCGGGCGCTTTCGCGACCGGGCGGGCAATCATTCCTCTAGGCATGTGATTACCCACATGCTCAAGCCACCTACCCGCATACTTGGGCGAACCACCCTGAGCGGCCGAAGCCGTACGTATGCCTATTTGGTGTTGCTCCGGATGGAGGTTGCCGCGTTTCACCCTGCTTCGCCGCACCGTTTTCACGATGCGCAGCACGGAGTGGCCGTGCCAGTGCGGGTCTTGCGACCCGCCCGCGATGCAGTCTCGTCTCTGTGGCCCTATTCCTCGGCTTCGCCGACAGGCTTGCGCCCATCTGACTCGCCGGGCGGTCGTTAGCCGCCATCCTGCTCTATGGAGTCCGGACCTTCCTCGAAACGCTTGCGCGCCTCGCGACTGCCTGATCTGCCTTGCGGGGCGCACTATAACAGAGGGATGACAACCCGACGTGCAGGGCACGCCGTGTGTGCGACTCGGGGTGTCACGCGTCGCCGGTATCCGCCGGACGGTGCAGACGTCCCGGCCGGAAGACATTTTCATCCCGGTAGAAAGCGGGGTCGGTATTGTCCGCCCACCACCCAGGCAGCCCAAGTACCGGCAAGGGTGCCAGGTCACGCGGGGTGAACAGCGGCCAGTTGTCCAACCATTCGCTCGCGCGCCGATCCAGGATGTCCACGCGCTCGGGCAGTGGTGCCTTGAAGTACGCACTATCAACCGGCACGATCAAGGCATGAGCCGTAATGGCCTTGTACGGCGCACACAGCTTTTCCATCAAGGCGTGCCCGACCACACAGGCCTCGGTCTGCATCAGCGTGGCGGTGCGCTGGGCCACGAACAGCGTGTGCCAGTCGAAGCGGCGCAGCGCGGCAGCCAGCATGTCGTTCGCGCATGCGAACACCACACCGTTCTCGTCGAACAAGGTCGCGGCATCGCGCATGGCGCCACGCACTGGCGCGCCCACGTCGGCCGCAGCCAAGGCGCCCGCCTGCAGGCGATTCAGCGCCGTCTTGATGCGTGGAAAGCCCAGCCAAGCCAGGCCATTGAAGAAATCGTGGGGATTGTCGCGGGTCGGAACGCAGCCGGTTTCCCAGATGTGGGTCTCGTATGCCACACCGGTCGGCAGATCCGCCTGCGGCACGAAGCGCAGCCGGCAGCCTTGTCCGAGTTCCGGGCGCTGCATCCGCCCGGCGGTCAAGAGCGCCGACGGGCGGGACTGGGTCAGCAGCCGATCCAGACGCCGGTGTACCGGCGCGTCATGCTCATCGGCCAGGGCGGCGCGCCCGATTTCCGCCACCGGCGCAAACCAGGCTTGCCGCCAATCGGGCTGGATCAGCTCTCCAATCGCCATGGCAGGCTCTCGCCGGCGGCAAGCGGCACCACCGTCGTGTTGCCGTAGGGCAATTCATCGGGAATCGTCCAGTCCTCGCGCACCAGGGTGACTTTCTCGGTGCTGCGCGGCAGACCGTAGAAGTCTGCGCCGAACAGGCTGGCGAATCCTTCCAGGCGATCCAGACGCCCTGCCAGATCGAATGCCTGGGCGTACAGCTCGACGGCGTGCAAGGCGGTGTAGCAACCGGCGCAACCGCAGGCATGTTCCTTCAGGCCACGGGCGTGCGGCGCGCTGTCGGTGCCCAGGAAGAAGCGCGGGCTGCCGCTGACGGCGGCTTCGACCAGTGCCTGGCGATGGGTTTCGCGCTTGAGCACCGGCAGGCAGTACCAATGCGGACGCACGCCACCGATGAACAGCGCGTTGCGGTTGTACAGCAGGTGGTGAGCGGTGATGGTCGCGCCGATCGGGCCATCGGCGTCGCGCACGTAATGGGCTGCGTCTTTGGTCGTGATGTGTTCGAACACCACCTTCAAGCCCGGGAAGGCCTTGCGCAGCGGGATCATCACGCGGTCGATGAAGACTTTTTCGCGGTCGAACAAGTCGATGTCGCTGTCGGTGACTTCGCCGTGCACCAGCAGCGGCATGCCGACCTTTTCCATGGCCTGCAGCGCAGGCGCGCAGCGGCCCAACAGGTCGGTCACACCCGCGTCGGAATTGGTCGTCGCGCCGGCCGGGTACAGCTTGACGGCGTGGACCACGCCCGACGCATGCGCGCGGACGATCTCGTCAGCCGGCGTGTTGTCGGTCAGGTAGAGCGTCATCAGCGGGGTGAAACGGTCCGCAGCGATGCCGCTCTTGGCCAATGCCGCCATGATGCGACCGCGATACGCCACGGCCTGCTCGGTCGTGGTGACCGGCGGACGCAGATTCGGCATCACGATGGCGCGGGCGAATTGACGGGCCGTATGGCCGACCACGGCGTCCAGCGCATCACCATCGCGCAGATGCAGATGCCAGTCGTCGGGGCGGAGGATATCGAGGCGTGCCGGCGCAAGGGCGGCAGCAGAGGGGGAGCTGGTTTCCATACCGCATTTTACGGCGCGCGCCGCCTGCGTCACAGAGGCGGCTGCATGGGGCTGGGGGCAGTGTGGCGAATCCACGACCTGCGCCCCTTCCCTTGCCATGCGTTCAGCCTGTCAGTCGATGACAGGCATGCCGCGTTCGACGGCGCTGGCCATGACCGCGGCGCCGACCGGAATGATCGCGTCATTGAAGTCGTAACCCGAGCTGTGCAGCACGCAGCCGCTTTCCGCCCCACCCTGGCCGACGCGGAAATACGCGCCCTGGCGGCCTTGCAGCATCACCGAGAAGTCCTCGGAACCCATCGACGGCGTGAGATCGCGCGTGACGTTCTCCTTGCCGACCACGGCCGTGGCGACGTCCGCCAGGAAATTCGCCTCGTGCGGGGTGTTGATGGTTGCCGGGAACAGGCGATCGTATTTCAGCGTGGCGGTCGCGCCAAAGGACAGCGCAATGCCGGCCGACAGATCGCGCAGCCGGGTCTCGACCATGTCCTGCACCGTCTTGCGGAAGCTGCGCACCGTGCCCACCAGCGTGGCCTCGCGCGGAATCACGCTCATTGCACCCGGATGACCGGCCTGCAGCGAACAGACCGACACCACTGCCGAATCCAGCGGGTTGACGTTGCGCGACACGATGGACTGGATCGCGGTGATCAGATGACCGGCAATCACCACCGGATCGATGGTCTGGTAAGCGTGTGCGCCGTGACCGCCGCGACCTTCGATGGTGATCTCGAAACGGTCGGCCGCTGCCATCATCGGACCGGGGTTGATGCCGATGTGGCCGGCCGGCAGGCCAGGCCAGTTATGCAGCGCAAAGATCGCGTCGCATTTGAAGGTGTCGAACAAGCCGTCTTCGATCATGGCGCGTGCACCGCCGCGCCCCTCTTCGGCTGGCTGGAAGATCAACACCGCCGTGCCGTCAAAGTTGCGTGTGGCCGCCAGGTAACGGGCCGCGCCCAGCAGCATGGTGGTGTGGCCGTCATGGCCACAGCCATGCATCAAGCCGGGCTTGGTCGACCGATGCGAGAAATCGTTTTCTTCGAGCATGGGCAGCGCATCCATGTCGGCGCGCAATCCCACCATGCGGCCACTGTCGCTGCGTCGACCGCGAATGACGCCCACCACGCCCGTCTTGCCGATGCCGCGATGTACCTCGATGCCCATGGACTCCAACTGGCGGGCGACGATACCCGAGGTGCGAACCTCTTCGAAGCCAAGTTCCGGGTGCGCGTGCAAGTCGCGACGCAGCAGGGTGAGTTCATCGTGAAACTGTCGGATCGCCTCGAGCGGCGAACGCAGCGCAACAGCGCCTTCCATGCAAATCTCCGGGGTTGCAAACACGCCCTGCGCGCCTGCATCGACACGCGGCCAGCAAGGCCTTTTATCGAGCAGCGGGAAACGCCAGGACCCAATAATGATGCCACCAAGGCAGAGCGATGCAACTATGAAGTCGGGCAACAGGATGTTTTTTAACGACGAAACCGCGCAGGTGGCGTCATAGCAGGGGTTTGCGTGTTGTGACAGGCGCCGTAACAGCCACGAAATTTAGTTGTGGCCCTTGGTGCTAGACAGTATGCTGCGCTCGCGGGGTTATTCCGCAGTGCTGACAGAACGTCTAGCGGGACTGCGGTGTGACCCTGCGCACCAACATCACTTCCAATCCTGGAGAAGAGCATGGCCACTGCAAAGAAGGCGCCGGCGAAGAAAGCCGCTCCTGCAACGAAAGCTGCAGCACCCGCAAAGAAAGCTGCCGCACCGGCGAAAGCCCCGCGCAAAGCCAACGCCGCATTCCTGAAGCCGCTGACCCCGAGCCCCGAGTTGGCCGCCGTCATCGGTGCAGCCCCGCTGCCGCGTACCGAAGTCACGCGTCAGATCTGGGACTACATCAAAAAGCACAACCTGCAAGACGCCGCAAATCGTCGCAACATCAACGCCGATGCCAAGCTGAAGGTTCTCTTCGGCAAGGATCAGGTCACGATGTTCGAACTGACCAAGATCGTCAGCGGCCACCTCAAGTAAACAACGGGCCTGCTTCCTTCCAGCAGGCCTGACGTCGAAAGGCCACGAGTGGTGTGCAAAACCCCTGTCGCGACAACGCGGCAGGGGTTTGTTTTTTGTGTCGCAGCTTGGTTCAGCGCTGCAGAGGAAGCACTTAACGGGCGGAGATGCGCAGCACCTTGCCTTCGGCCCCATCCGTGACGACGTACAAGCTGCCGTCGTCGCCCGCACGCACGTCGCGCACGCGCATGCCCTTGCCGCTCAGCAAGCGTTCCTCGGCGACCACCTCGCGATCGCGCACGGTCAGCCGAATCAGCGCCTGTTCCTTCAAGGCGCCGACAAACAGGCTGCCCTTCCAGGACGGGATGCGGTCGCTGGTGTAGAAGGCCATGCCGCTTGGTGCGATTGACGGTACCCAGGAATACTCGGGCGGCGTAAAGCCAGGCGCGGAGCTTTCCTCCCCGATCTTGCCGCCACCATAGTTTTCGCCATAGGTGAATTTGGGCCAACCGTAGTTCGCGCCGCGCTCCACCACATTAATCTCGTCGCCGCCCTGCGGGCCATGTTCGTGAATCCACAGATCACCGGTCTGCGGATCGATCGTGGCGCCTTGAATGTTGCGGTGACCAAGGGACCAGATCTCGGGTTTGGCGTTTTCCTGGCGTGCGAACGGGTTATCGCTCGGCACCGAACCATCGCTGCGAATGCGCACAACCTTGCCGTGATGCTGATTCAGCGTCTGCGCATCGTCACGGCGCGAGAAGCGGTCACCCAGCGTGATGAACAGACTACCGTCGCGGCCAAACACCAGGCGCGAGCCGAAATGTGCAGTACTTGAAACTTTTGGTGCCTGGCTGAAGATGACTTTGACGTTCTTCAAGGCCCAGTTCGACCCATCGCGACTCAAGACAGCGCTGGCAACGGCCGTACTGTTCTCGCCGCGGTTCTGGCCGGGCTCCGAGAAGCTGAAGTAGATGCGCTGGTTCTTCTCGTAGTCAGGATCAAGGATCACATCCAGCAAGCCCCCCTGCCCGCCTGCGGCAATTTCCGGCAAGCCCGTCAGCGGTTCAGACAGACTGCCGTCCGCAGCGATCACCCGCATGCGTCCCGGCTTCTCGGTGACCAAGGCCATGCCATCGGGCAAGAGTGCGATTGCCCATGGGCTGGACAGCCCTTTGGCCCATTCCACCGACTGCACCCCAGCTGGCAGCGCAGCCTTGGTCGGGGATATTTCGCTGCCAGGTCGTTTGGCCTGCGCATGGGCAAAGCCGGAAGCAACACAGAGGGAAGCCGCCAAGACGGCGGTCAATCCTGAGCGTAGAAGTCGGGGACGGAATTCGGTGGGCGCGGACATGGCTACTCCAGGAATGGATCACCTTGTACGACCCTCGGCGTTCGACGAAGGTTTCAGCTTGCGCTCAGAATTCGCATGGAATCGGGAGGCAGCTTGTAAATAAACGCTGCAGCGCAGCAACTGATCTCAGCAAAGCCGATCTGGAATGACAAAACCCCACCTGTTTTCACAGATGGGGTTTTGAGTATAACTAGCCTGACAATGACCTACTTTCACAGACGTCCGTCCACTATCATCGGCGCAAAGGCG
>Ga0308163_10001194_pt1 | contig 30784 bp, 28 predicted proteins | sample PhyTR1_FD_201037 | JGI IMG/M metagenome (GOLD analysis project Ga0308163, IMG submission 201037) | Phyllosphere microbial communities from UC Gill Tract Community Farm, Albany, California, United States - DLSLT.R1 | ecosystem: Host-associated > Plants > Phyllosphere > Unclassified | place: USA... | reverse complement strand
TATTGATCCATAGAGGAAGTGACTAATGAGTGCTGTGAAAATTTCAGGAATTCTTAAATTAAGATATCGCTCAAATCGATTCTATTATTTATCAAATATCCAGCCACAGCTAGTACAGGATCCGTTGAACATTCTTACTTTCTTATAACCGAAATAACAATTAATGAAATGATTAATATATAGCAAGTCCAATCCCGTCCTCTCTGTTTGTAAATCTATTTTCATTTACCTGCGTCAACACCAGCAGAGCAATTCAACAGGAAAAACTTTGAAGGAATGAATTTTGTTGCACCTTTCGCTAAAATAAATGAAAATGAAGGAGCATCAATTATTTGACTACGAAAATAGCGAACAAAAAGAAAATATTGAAAGTCAATCAGCCAAACCAGAAGTCAATGTTTTTTTGAAAATCGTTCAAATCATCTTAAGTATCATTTTAGGAGCAATGCATGTTTAAAGAGCTGCGTATTTCCGCTTGGTTTATATTGGGCTTAATTATTTGGGCAGCTGTCGTTGTTTTAAGGAGGAATTCTAAAGTAATCCCCTTTGTAAATGATCATCTGACAGACCTCTACGCAGTTCCTATGTTCAGTTACATGGTGACAAAAATTATGAACCATACCTACTATCCTGATTGGAGACCAAGTTTGACAGATCTTTTATCTTTTGCCCTCAATCTCACTATTGTATTCGAGATCCTATTTCCTATGTTTTCTGAAAGTTATACTTCTGACTACAGGGATGTGGTCTGCTACTTTACTGGTGCCCTGATTTATTTTTTATTTCTTAAAAGTAACACTTTCATAAAGGAGAAATAAAGAGATATTATCTTTTATTTTTTTGTTGTCGTTACCGTATTCAATATTTGCATTAACCGATAAAATCACTGCAGTTTGTCAGGAGGGTGAATATGCTGGCCTTTTGATCTTCAACATGTTCATTGTAGTTGGATTAGTATGGGTTGCTACACTATTTAGAAATACTGCACATTCTGGAGACGTAATATAAAAACACCTAAATTTTGGTGAATGTTCAAGGTTGATTTTGACTTTTTAGTTCTTAATATCCTAAAAGGCTTTTTGAGAAATGCCTATTTTGAAAGGCATATATAGCTGGGCTAAATCTCTTTGATTAAATCTAAAATTTATCCTGTATCTCTTATCAGATCATTACTTACCGACACTGTAAAAATTGCCTTATTGCAAATGATGAGTTTAAATCCTTTAGCTGCTTCACCCAAATTAATTTTAAGTGCTAAAGAAAAAGAATTTTGATACAAGCTCGCATGATTACTCAGAGTACATGGGCAGCGGCCAATGCTACAGGATGACACATCTCTCTCGCTTTATTTCCGATCACAGTTCCTTTGAAGTCTGTTTTAGCCTCAAATTATTGCGTCAACAGTCTCCAGAGGAGCTTTAACTGCACCATTTCAAAACTACGGAAGAGCAGGAAATTGCCGAAATTCTGCCTGCAGTCTTTATTATAAACACATCCTCCCCATTCCTTGCGCACTCAAAATGCATGTTCTGCTAGAAGTATTGGTGAATTTAAAAATATGCGTGGGTCTTTATACAAGGTTGTAAACAAATGTCACAGTATAAAGCAATTCAATATAAGTCGGCAAAAATCACTTTACCAAGCTATAATTAAATAAAAATTGAGCTGGTAATCATCAACCCATTTTGACTCAATCAAATCAGTATCTATATGTTTTCAATGGAATTAACGTAGTATAGATTCCATAGATCTGCCTTTTTTTTCCCTGCATAATTGTGAAACATCATTTCAAAATCAAAGACAAAAGCAATGATAAGATCGTAAAATATTAAATACGTGTGATTTATGTAAGTATTATAAATACGTTTACAAGAGATTAACATAATTAATAGATCACCTTTGCCACGCGATAAACAACCTTACTACTACAACAGAAAAAAGGTATCCAACTAATAAAGTAAAAATGTTACTGCTGATAACATCGGGTAAAAACCAGTAAAACAATTTGCTTACTACGACATTGCATCGAAGTTAAAGCAAACTTTACTTCCTAATGTCTACAAAAAACAACAATTTAGAAACAATGTAAAAATCATATAGTTTCAAGTTTATTTCCGCCAAAACAAAACACACTTCTTGATAACACATCAAAAGAGGCAAGTACAAATGATTGTTGGAAACTTTTATGATAATCTTAACCAGGTCTGCTTAGCAGCCTATTTCCAATAGGTTCATATTAGCTGAATTCCAAACACTTATGTCAGCTAAAACAAGAAGCCAACTATAGATACAGAAGCATGCCTGTTTTTGTTATGCTATATCAGAAATTCAAGCAATTAAATTTTATAAAAAAAATGAACACAACAAAGAAACTTACCAGCATAGTATTGGTCTTAGGCACGATGCTTTTTCCCCAATTATCATATGCTCAAAAATTAATTCAAAAATCGGCGAGTATAAAGATTACCGGCACTTCTACCCTGCACGACTGGACGATGAGTTCAGCACAATCGACTTTCACAGGAAACATTGCAGGTAGGGCAATAACAGATGTCAAATTTGTTCTGAAAGCGGAAAGCCTGAAGAGCAAAGAAAAAGCAATGGACAAAAATGCTTACAAAGCTTTGCAAACCTCAAAATATTCTGATCTGATTTTTACAACGGCTTCAATTCCTATAGCCGGAACAGCATCAATCACCGGAAATCTGACCATCTCGAATGTAACAAAAGCAATAAAGATCCCGGTTACAGTCACTAAAACCGGTGAAACTTATATTATTAAAGGAATTGCAAAAATAAAAATGTCAACATTCGGAGTTAAAGCCCCAAGCTTTATGATGGGTACCATCAAAACGGGCGATGATATTTCTATCGACATTAATATCAACGCCATTAATTAAGCTTATATACAATTTTATGAAAAAAAATCTACTTAAAGCCGGCCTCATTGCCTCTTTACTTGCAGCAAACTTCGGAATGGCTCAGGAAGGCAAATTGGACAATTTAAAACCAAGGGACAAAACAGGTATCACGGTATTTGAGAATCCGAAAGATACCGTGTCCACATTTGACCATTTGAGAGTAAAAGTAGGCGGTGCATTTGCACTACAGTTTCAGGGATTACAACATAAAAGTAATGCGATGCCAGTAATGGTGAACGGCATTAATACAACTCAGTTGTATGACATTGGAAACAACATCAACCTGCCAACGGCTAACTTGGATCTGGATGTTGCGTTGTTTGATGGCGTAAACTTACATTTAAGAACATTCTTATCTTCAAGACACCACAACGAGACGTATGTGAAAGGTGGCTACTTGCAGATTGACAAATTAGACTTCATCCAAAAGGGATTTGCAGAAGATATTATGAAATACACAACCGTCAAAGTAGGTCAGGATCAGATCAACTATGGCGACGCACAGCTGCGAAGAACCGATAATGCATACGCGATTCTCAATCCGTTTGTTGGCAATTATTTGATGGATGCTTATGCTACATTTCCTTTTGCAGAGGTTTACTACCGTAGAAACGGCGTTATTGTAATGGGAGGTGTTACCAATGGCAGATTAAATCAAACCGCCACCGGAGGAACAAGTCCCGGCATCTACGGAAAGATCGGTTATGACAAACAAGTGTCACAAGATCTTAGAATTCGATTGACAGCATCTGCTTATAATATTGCAAGAGCGCCAAGATTGGATTTCTATAACGGCGACAGAGCCGGTTCAAGATATTATTTCGTGCTGGAAAATACCGCCGCCACTTCATCCGCACAAATGCGCTCAGGGATGGTAGATCCTGACTTTCAAAATACATTGACAACCTTTATGGTCAACCCATTTGTGAAATACAAAGGTTTAGAATTTTTTGGAATCTTTGAATCGGCTTCCGGACGTAATCTTGTAGAAACTGAAAGAAGAACTTACAATCAATATGCTGCAGAACTTCTGTATAGGTTTGGTAGCACTGAAAATCTTTACATCGGCGGGCGATACAATAAAGTTGATGGTGAACTAATTACAAAACAAGACATCTCTGTTCAAAGATGGAATGTCGGCGGCGGCTGGTTTATGACCAAAAATATTCTTGCAAAATTGGAATATGTTAATCAATCTTATGATGGTTATCCGAACACGAATATCCGCTATGACGGCGAGTTTAAAGGATTTATGATGGAAGCTGTTATCTCTTTCTAAAGTACCAGTTAACCAGAACAAAGGGAACCCAACAGTTTCCTTTGTTTTATTTTAAAACTCCTATTATGAAATTCCTATATCTGCTTTTTGTATTTACTGTTTTTTTCGCCAATGCACAGGAAAATTTCGTTAGTATCAATGGCAGTACCAACGTTAGCAAGTTTCAATGTCTCAACAATAAGTTCAGATCAGAAGTAGGGCTATATAGTTTTTCCGACAAAAAACTGCCATACATTATTTTGAATGTCACCGACTTTGATTGCGGAAACAAGATGATGACCAAAGATTTTCAAAAGATCCTCAGTGCGGAAAAATATCCGCAAATGACCATCAAATTTCTCAATTTCACAAACATCCAAAAAAAATTCCTTGCAGTAGTTGAAGTAAAAATGATGAATCAAAGCAAAAGGTACAATGTCATTTTTGTGATAGTAAATAAAAAACTAGTTGGCCGAAAAAAAGTAAAATTCAGTGACTTCAATATCACACCACCGAAAAAAATGGGCGGAATGATCGTTGTGAAAGATGACCTTAATCTCGTGATCAGTTTATCAACAACCATTTAAATTTTTTTTAATCACCGTCAGGTAATGTGGAGAAACGGTCTCTTTTTACCGGAATGGTAGCCTTGTTGATCCTTGTGGTTTTCCACTCAAAATCCCCTTGGACAGATGAAGCCAGTCACCTATTTCTAAGGAAACTGTTTACACCTGCTCAATCTATCTGCGCAATGCTTATCACCGTAGTGCTTGATTGTGTCTATATCGTATTCGATAAGCCCGTGCTTAAAGATGCACTTAGGAAAACCGTAGAGTAATACATCCTTGGAAAATAAATATACCGGTTGATACGTGTTTATTTACTTTAAATATCTTCAAGATTTTGTTTTCTCTTCTTTCCGAGTTGTCTATAAAAGGAAGGACTAAGGCCTGTAACTTTCTTAAACTGATTGGACAGGTGCGCAACACTGCTGTAATGCAGTTTGTATGCTATTTCAGTAAGGTTCATTTCATTGTATAGCATCAGTTCTTTGGCTCTTTCAATCTTATGAATTATAATAAAATGCTGAATTGTAATGCCTTTTACTTCTGAGAAAGTATTGGCGAGATATGTATAATCATAACCCAATTTTTCGCTGAGATATTCGGAATAGTTTTGATTCGGAAGTTCATCGGAGTAATGGACCATTTGTATAATGACAACTTTAATTTTTTCGATCAGAATACTTTTCTTGTCATTCAAAAGCTGCAATCCTGATTTTTTAAGAATATCTGCCAGTTCATACCTTTTTTCCTTGGTGGTGCTTACCAGCGTTTCCACAAGACCTAGCTCTATGTCGACGTACTTTATATTTAATTTTTCCAATGCCTCCTGCACTATCATTTTGCAACGAAGGCTGACCATATATTTGATGTATAATTTCATATTCACTCCAACGACCAGATTAATTGTCCGGTCATAATTTTTTTTAACTCCTCTTGCGTCACGCAATAGCGGTATAGTGCCCTTGTACTAACCGCATAGGCTTTCCTAAAAAATTAAAAATTTTCAGATTGTCCAAGTTACACTTATTTTCAACAGAGGTGTTACAGTTTAATATCCAATACTTACACGTTTCACACATTAAAGATCATAGTGACTTCAATAAAAACCTGTAATATATGTAAGTATTGGACAGAAAGAGATAACAGTACGGGAATCCGTATTTCTACATTTGCAGTGTTACAATCAGGTCTGTCAGATGAATTATGATGAGAATTCAGAAATGAATGATAAAACACAAACGATGAAAAGAAACCATGATAATACACTTTTCCCGTAACAAATCAGTTAACATTTTAAAATATGTTATCTCTCTTTTAAACAAGAACAGGCTATACACAGCCTGTTTTTGTGTATTAGGTTCAGAAACATTTACCTGTATCTGAAAGATAAACTTTAAAACAGTGCTTTTCGAGATGGGATGGCATTAAATATGGAATAGATATAAAAAAATAAAGATTGTCTAACGCTTAAAATTTAAGATTATGGGAATTAAACCTGGACCTAAAAAAACGGCCGAATCTACTGAAAAACTTGATCAGAGACAACGGGATAACAAAGAAACACCTAAAAACGAGACGACGCTTAAACCGCATCATCATAAAAAAGGTGATTGAAATAGTGCTTTATTGAGATTCGAATAAACTCCCGGTATGCGCCGGGAGTTTATTTTGAATACATTCATATCTTATTACCTGAACTTTGCTCACTATATTAAATAGCATAAGGTTAATGATATAATGACCAAATCTATAATAGTAATACAATTCTTCTACCGACGTGAATCTTATTAATTATCTAACCATTGTAACAAATCCGTCTCAAATTTAATAAGATTCTGAATATTTCTCACAATCTAACACGTATGGTACAGCAGTTGGTATTACATTTTAAAGTAACTTATCATTGTGTGATCCAGATCATATTGGATAACGGGTTTAGGGTTCTATATTTACCCCAGACGATCACCAATACTGAATTAGATCACGCTTAAACAAAAATAAACATTCAATATTAAAACCGTGATCACACCTTATAATTATGCAGAATATTTTATGCTTTAGTCACCTACATTGGGATTTCGTTTACCAGCGTCCACAACACCTACTCACGAGATTTGCAAAAGAAAACCGAATTTTTTATTTCGAAGAACCCAGATCCGGCAACACTGATTTTTACGAAATCAATTTGCAGGACGGCGTTTCGATTATAAAAACTTTTTTAGATGACGCCGGGGATCATCGAAATTTAAGATTGGAAAAACTGATAAACAAAGTTCTTGACGATCAGAATATACAAACCTACTCATGTTGGTATTACACCCAAATGGCTTTGGAGTATACAAGCCATTTAAAACCTAAGGTTATTATCTACGACTCCATGGATGAACTTTCAGCCTTCCGTTTTGCGCCGCCACAACTGTTGGAATTGGAAGACCAACTATTCAGCATTGCTGATGTCGTATTCACCGGCGGCCATACCCTTTATCAGGCAAAGAAAAACCGCCACCATAATATCCACCCTTTTCCAAGCAGTATAGATAAGCACCATTTTAAAGCGGCACGGTATAACACTGTAGACGCAGAAGATCAGGTACATATTCCAAATCCCAGATTTGGCTTCTTTGGTGTTATTGACGAAAGATTTGATATAGAACTACTTCGTGAAGTGGCTTCTAAAAAGCCGGAATGGCAATTTATTATTATTGGCCCAGTAGTTAAGATTGACGTGAATGAACTTCCCAGAGCAGATAATATTCATTACCTCGGTCCTAAAAAATATTCAGAATTACCTTATTATATCAGCCACTGGGATATTGCAATGATTATGTTTGCGATCAATGAATCCACCGAATTTATCAGTCCGACCAAGACCCCGGAATATCTTGCCGCCGGTCTTCCTGTCATTTCAACTCCAATCAAAGATGTGATTAAACCCTACGGTGAACTTGATCTGGTCTACATTGCTGACAATGCTGAATCTTTTATTGCTTATGCTGAAGATGAGCTTAAAAAAGATTCAAAAAAAGAATGGCTGACAAAAGTAGATGTCTACCTCGCGGATGAATCGTGGGATAACACATTCGAAAAAATGAATCAACTAATTAATAATATTAAAAGTACCAAAGGCATTTATGTATGATTTTTTAATAATCGGTTGCGGCTTCGCCGGATCGGTGCTTGCAGAAAGGCTGGCAAATGAAGGAAAGAAAATTCTTATTGTAGATAAGAGAAACCACATCGCAGGAAATGCCTATGACTTTTATAATAATGACGGTATCCTCATCCACAAATATGGCCCCCATATTTTCCATACCAATTCAGAAGATGTTTTTAAATATCTGAGTCAGTTTACGGAATGGCGGCCCTATGAACACCGAGTTTTAGGGAGTGTAGATGGTCAGTTGGTACCCATCCCTATCAATCTTACAACAATCAACAAACTGTATGGTAAAAATTTGACCTCTGATCAAGTGACCGAATTTCTGGCATCGAAAGCTGAACAGAGAAAACCGGTTTTAACATCCGAAGATGTCGTGTTAAACGCCGTTGGTAAAGAGCTCTATGAGAAATTTTTCCGTGGTTACACCAAAAAACAGTGGGACTTGGATCCATCAGAATTGGATGCCTCTGTCACAGCCAGGGTTCCAACGAGAACTAACGCTGATGACCGTTATTTCACGGATTCATTGCAGGCGATGCCAAAGAATGGTTATACTGAGATGTTTGAAAGAATGCTTTCCCACAAAAACATCCACATCATGCTAAACACTAACTATAAAGATATTGTGGATATCATTCCCCACGGGAAACTGATATATACAGGTCCTATTGATGGCTATTTTGATTTCCGTTTCGGCAGACTGCCATACCGTTCAATCGATTTCAAGTTCGAAACTTTAAACCAGGAAAATTACCAGTCAACCGGAACGATCAATTATCCCACTTCAAATCTTTATACCAGAATTACTGAATTTAAACATCTGACCGGACAAAAACACCACCAGACGACAATTGTATATGAATATCCGACTGCCGATGGCGATCCTTACTACCCAATCCCAAGAAAGGAAAATCAGGACATCTACAATCAGTATAAAAAGCTGGCGGACGAGACTCCAAATGTTTATTTCACAGGCAGATTGGGTACCTACAAATACTACAATATGGATCAGGTAGTAGCGCAATCGTTAGCACTTTTCCGTAAAATCATCAAAGAGCAGAATGCAGGAAAATAGTCCGGATAGTTATGTGAAAAACCCGTTCCAGTCTTTTGTAATGGCGGGTTATGAGTGTGCAGATCACCTGAATGCCTTTGGAGAACGTGTTGATCTTATTCAATTAACAGGTCACGACCGGTTGATTAGTGAAGACTATAACAGCATACATCATCTCGGCATTACCACAGTGCGTGAGGGAATAAGGTGGAGCTTTGTTGAGAAAACCCCGTTTGTCTACGATTGGTCACAGGTTGAGGATATTATTCTTAATGCCCAAAACATTGGAATCCAGATCATATGGGACATCTGTCATTTCGGATTCCCGGATGATCTGACACCACTCCACCCCATGTTTGCTAGAAGATTTTCGGAGCTTTGCAAAGCTTTTGTTCTGAAGTATCGAAGTTTGGTTCCTGACGGAGTACTGATTGTAACACCTATCAATGAGGTCAGCTTTTTGTCTTGGTTAGGTGGAGACGCCAGAGGAACAAGTCCTTACTGTGTAAACCATGGATGGGAAGTAAAGTATATGCTGATGAAGGCATACATAGAAGGCATCGAGTTTATGAAAATGGTGGATTCGAATCTCCTTATAATGACGACGGAACCTTTGGTTAATATTATTGCTTCGGACCCTAACAATACTTCTTCTGTGATCGACGCAGCTCATAAACATAATGAGCAGTACCAGGTTTTGGACATGCTCACTGGAAAAATATGCCCTGAACTCCGGGGAAAACCTGAATATCTTGACATCATAGGTCTCAATTTTTACTATAATAACCAGTGGACATATCCAGAGCATCAATTTATTCCGTGGAATGATACCCCGCCAGATACGAGATGGCGTAAGCTTCAGCATCTTATTGAAGAGGTATTTTTAAGTTTTCAAAAGCCAATCGTTATTTCTGAAACCAGCCATCCAAAGGAAGACCGTCCTAAGTGGTTTAACATGATTACAAAAGAGTGCCTTGAAGTGCTTAACAAAGGGCTGCCATTATATGGTTGTTGCCTCTACCCTATCATCGACCGTCCTGATTGGGATTTTCCAGAACAATGGCATCAAAGCGGATTGTGGGACATTAGTAATGTTTCTACTTTAGAAAGAAAACTTCATAAAGAAAGTCTTCAGGCTTTGCAGAAGCTATTAACAGTAAAGAGATAAAACCATCATTTTATAAATAGCCGTCAATCAATGGTGATTTGTGCGCGCGGTGCGCAACCGCTTGGAAATTTTAAACTTATCAAATGTTCTACTCTAATAAAATAATGGTGATCGTTTGATTAGAGTAGAAATAAGGCGAGTTGCTAGTTTGGCCTATTAATTTTATGAGAAAGCTTCTCAAAATTCCTAAAAGAGTTCAATAATATATTTTCCGGTTAACAATTTTTAACAAATTTTGTTTTTCCAGATCTTTAATCACTCTTATTACCGTCTCAATACGCAGTCCGGTAAAATCAGCAATTTCCCGCCTTGTCAGTGGTATCTTATAGGAATATAGTGCCCTATCTCTTTTGTTTCGTTTTAGGAAATCTGACAGAATAATGATTTTATCAGCTGTACTCTGCTTATAAAAAATAGAAGCCAATAAATATTTTGGAACCAAGGCTGCAGAAATATCTTCAAGCAAATATTTCCCTAATTCCTGATGCTGGGTCAATAATGGCAACAAATCCTTCTTTGCCAATTTTATGATTTCACAATCGTTTACCGCCAATGCACTTACGGGATAGCGTTCTTCTACAAACATGGTAAATGCACATATGGCTTGTCCAGATTTTCTTATTTCCTGTACAATTTCTTTAGCATTGCTGTCTACGTTCTGCAATTTGACACTGCCTTTAACGATCTGATAATAATGTGAAGGTTTCTCCCCGGCAGAAAAAATCACTTCCCCTTCTTTATATTTTTGTACATAAGCATTTTTTGCTTTAAGAATCAATCCATCAATCATAATATTTGAATTAGGAGGTAAAGTATTTGGGCATCAAGAGCGAATAACTCGGGTTCGGAATCAATATATTTAAACGCATCCCAGTATGATAAGTAAAGAATGCAACGTTGTTACCAAGTTTTAACTCTGAACAAGGACAAACGCTGACGTCAATCTTAAACTTATTAAAGATAATAATACCAGTAATTATACGCTATGATTTCAATCATAAAAAGGCGATTTATCAGTTTGCGTCTTGATTTTGATTTAACGGGATCCTACCTGTGTCTGATTAACTACCACTCCAAGTATAAAATTTCTTAACAAAAGCAACCAATTTCTGTCAAGGGATTAATTACTCCCTGCGTAACTAGTTTTGCTTAATTTTGCGCTCTGTAATAATAAATTTTTTACAAGGTCCTAATATGTGCACTTTAATGTTTTCGACAGTTATGGGTTCGCTATCTTTTATATCCGTCAAATCAGTTTAATTTATATGATGCCCATCAACAATAGTAACAAGTCCAGATCCGCATACTTCCATCATCCCGTGATTGATGACGACGCAGGTATCCTCTCCCAACCCTAAAACTAATATTCCAGGATTGCAGGTGACCATCTGAATGAGTCTCCCAATTCTTCCTCTTTGAGTAAAGTGTGTATCAATGGTTACTTTATTAATAAGATCAAGTCCATTAGTCAGTTAAAGTGACCCTTTAATGAGGGCTTCTTCTGTACTTCCTGCTATTATCATCGTATTGGACATAGCGGCCGCTCCTGCACTAGTACCAGCCACAACAACTTTTTTTTCGTCATAATAACGCTCCTTAATCAGTTCTATAAGATTGGTTCTGCCTGACAGACTGCTTAATTTTAACTGCTTCCCCCCACTAAACAATATAAGATCACAATCCCGTACTTTTTTCAGAATATCACTTTGATCGGCGTCTACGCGTTGTGTATAATGTAAATCTGATATTTGAGAAATATTCAAGTCTTTAAATGCCTGGGCATATACACCTAAGATCTTCTTAGGTAGATCAGTAGCAAGTGTAATAAGGCATATTTAAGGATCTGTTTTTCCGGTTTCAGCAATTATACGGCAGAGTATATCTTTTGACTCTTCCCGATCTTCGCCTCCTCCTATCGGTATCAAAGTTCCTTTGGGAATGATATTTTTCATTATAAAATTTCTTGATATTTAAAAAAACTGGCTTCCTCCGTTTAATCTTTGATAAGACAGATTAAGATCATTAATCAACAATATTAATTTGGATATTTTTAGTGGTGAAATATTCCATATGCTTACAGGACCATTGAGTTTCCAGGGAACAAACTCATACAAAATAAAATCATAAGTAAAAATGATCCCTATCATAATCGCAGGTATAATTATGATTTAAATTTGTAATCTGTAATAATTACATAAACAGTTATTTTTCTAGAATCGTTAATTAAGTGCTGACCAATAGACGTGTGAAATTAAATAGTTTACTTTGAAATATTCAATGTAAATTTTCTTAAGTGTTCAGAATTACTGACTGTCACAACGAAGATAGGAAACAACTTTAAATGAAACAGTATGCTTATTAACGTAGATCTACTTTCTGAACATGGTGCCTCCATTCACAATTATTTACCCTCCGACGTAATATTCAGAGAGGGAGATGAAGCTTCGCACTATTATCAGATACAAACTGGTGTAGTTAAACTCAATCATATCTTACAAAATAAGGAGATGATTGAAAGTGTATTAATGCCCGGTGAAAGTGTGTGCGACTTACTATTATTTACTAATGAAAGGTTTCCAGTCAATGCAGTTGCCATTACTAAGACCGCCATTATAAAAGTACCAAAGTACAATTTTGCCAAGCTCGTCAAAAATGATGAGAATATCGCGGGAAAAATTCAGCAATACCTGGCTAAAAGAGTTTACAACAATCTAGTTTGGATGCATCATATTTCGTCAGCGTCAGCAGAAGAAAGACTCAAAGGGGTACTTGACTATTTTAAAAATTTGCAAGATAATCACAGTAAATTTGGTTACTTGGTGCCCTACAGCAGAGCTCAATTAGCTGCAATGACCGGTCTTCGTGTTGAAACCGTGATCAGGACGGTTAAGAAGATGGAACAGAAGCAGACGCTACTTCTAAAATTACGTAAAATTTACTATTAGCTCTTAACCTTTAATTAATGCAAAAAAAAAGGATTAATCACAACACAGTCTCGGAAAACCATATATTCAGTGATTAAACTTCCTGAACTTTAAATCGATTTCAAGCGAATAAAGAAGAATGCATTATTTGGATTGTTATATAGAAGTGTGCTATTTTTGAATTTTCAATATACTTTATGAATAGTTCATAGTTTTTTCATTCAAAGCAGCATAGTTAGCCTTTTTAATCTTGCTACATGTCGTTCCAATCAAATCAACTGTTAGTTACGGTTGCATTATATATGGAATAAAATTCTCTACTCCTCCCTATAACCTGTCTAATCGTAGACGGTTAATGTTTCTGATTATACATCCAATCTGAAGATTATGGGCAATCTATATCTCAGGTAGTTTTGTTGCAGAACAAGTAAACCCGCAACATCCACATTTTATATTAAACGGGCTACGTACCTCAAGATTTTTTGCCAGTCTACATAGGAGGAGTCATATGATATCAGCTAAATTTAAATATTGATGTTTTTGTACAGTGGTTCCAGTAAATCTTACTTGATTCTACGACGCCTTTGCTTAGCCAAATGAGAAAAATAAAATCACAATTTAATTTTTGCAAAACTGTTTATGCCAAGGCAGGTTATATTCTAGCTTGAGTGCTATTGAACCACCTATCCTAATTTTTGATAATCGAATCGCAGATAAAAGCCATAACAAAACAACTTAAATACGCCTAAGAATAATCACTTTACCATTGCAGCCTTTATGTCAGTAATATATTAAACATACGTCTCATAAAAAACAAACTCCCCTGTAAAAAAATTACCATAGAGAGCCGCAGCACTTCACCTTATTTTTATTTGAAAAATAAAATTGCTTAAAAGAGCAGAATTTAAGACTGATCAATTTAAGCGAATAAATCTTTCAGAAAAATTATGAAAAGAATTATCTAACAATTGATCACATTATTATCGTAAATTTATCAAATATATTACCACCCTATGAAAAAAAAAATTGTTCTTATACAGAATAATGAAGTCGTTTTGAATATTATAGATGGTATATTAACAGACGAAGGTTTTGATGTTACTTCTTCCACCACGGCCGACCCTATCAATGATATTGATGCTATTAATCCAGACCTTATTATAGTTGATGATCATCTTCCTGGTCCGAAAAAAGGATCAGAAATAATTTCAGAATTGAAATCCGATCCCCAAACAGAAAACCTGTCCGCTGTCTTGACCTCAACATCAACTAATCTAGCTCAGCTATCTAAAGATTGCAAAGCAGATGACTATATTGAAAAACCGTTTGATATAGATCGAATGGTTCAAGTCATTAGGAAGAATTCTTAATCTATTTTAAGAAATCGTTCTACTTGAAAAGTGATGTGTCTGCAGAGTGATTGCAAAATCTTAAATTTCAGTAAAAAGTATCGAAACTGAAGCTTCAATGACGCAACGTACGTTAAAGTTTACAATTTCCTAATTTAATAGATTGATAGTCTGATTGTAATGACTACAACTTTAAAATTCCTCAAGATTAATAAGAAACTGATAGAGGGAGCAATCCACTATGCTGATTGGCTGTCCAAACGTGACTTACGTGATAAATCAGATATTGTTAGCAAGTGATTGTCAATTTTTTATGATAGATTGCATAATTCCTTGAGCATCTTATAATGAATACTTCTATTTTGATATTCAGTTTTCATTCGAGTTAACAATACTGCCGCTTAGTACGCACGAAACCAAATTATGGCTTTTGAGCCTGGCTAATTTTTTTAGATGTTAAATCTCTCTAAACTTTCTTTGGTTCCATTTTCTTCTGTAAGCTTTTCCATCCTCAAACCTATAAAAAAAAGTTTCTTTTTCCCATTGTCCAGGTCTTATTAGGGTGAAACATTCACCTTCGGGTAATTCAATAATCTCATGAATTGTAGATGCGGGCACAAAATGGGAGCTTCCTTCTTCACGCCTGTGAATAGATGATGTATAGGTTCCATCTTCTGAGATTTCATAAATCCTCTCAACATAACTACCCTTCAAAATATGTGACGTGAAGCCAAAAGGATGATCATGGATATGCTCGTTGTTATCTTTCTCGCTGAAATGATGGATCACCGCGTCGAATGGAAGTCCTTTCAAATGGTATTTCAAAAAAACGGCATTCATTTTTTCTTTCCTAACTGTTATGCTCATGATAGTAATTTTCCGAAGTATTGTAATTGAAAAAGATAAGTTTTAATCTGAGATCTTGCGGGTGCTTCGCTAATGCTGCAGAAGAATTTGTATAGATTAAATTTACTAAAAAAATTATTAATGCTCTATCTCTACTAGTCCTAACAAACAAATTCTAGCGATTTAGAATATGGAAGATCTTGAAAGCTTTCCCCGACTGCCCTTTTACACTTGTTAGGAATTTGACAATATACAACGGTAAAACAAATAACATACTATAGCCATATTTGGAAGCTGTTGGTATCAGAATTGCAAATGCTTGATCATCATTATTAAGCTATAACATCTTATGACTGTTGAGCATTAAAATGCATCTCACAAGGCGGTGCCTGTTAAAAAAATAACTAATGTCAGAACCATATATCGGAAACAAATCTTCTCTTTTTTCAGAATTCCCAGTATGCCCCGGCATAAAATACAGCGTTGTTATTCCTGTAAAGAATGAAGCCAATTACATTACCAACACACTTACTGCCTTAGCCCTACAGAATGACATCAATGGTGAGAAACTCAATCCAAAACTATTTGAGATCTTGGTTCTGGCCAATAATTGTTCGGACAATTCTGTCGAATTAATTCAAAAATTCCAGCTCATACATCCGGAACTCAACCTCTACTTGGTAGAAATTAAGCTACCAAAAAAATCCGCGAATATTGGTTTTGTGCGCCGAATGTTGATGGAAAGCGCTTACCTTAGGCTTAGTAGCAATAATGGAGGTCTGATTTTGACTACAGATGGGGACACCACCGTTGCAAACGATTGGATTGCACAGACACAAATGGAAATCGTAAAAGGTGCAGACGTCGTCGGTGGAAGGATCCTGCTTTATGAGAACGAAATTGAAGATCTGGATCTGTTAACAAGACTGCACCATTTCAAAGATGAAAAATACAATCTGCTCATTGCTGAGTTAGAAGGAATCATTCTTAATCCCGATTTTGATGCTGCGCCCCGGCATCACCAGCATTTTAACGGCAGCTTTGCTATCACGACGGAGTGCTACGCGAAATCCGGAGGAGTTCCTGTGGTAGAATATCTTGAAGACTGCGCTTTCTTCGACAGATTACAACTGATCGATGCAAAGATCCGACACAGTTATAACGTTAAAGTTCACACTTCCGCAAGATGCGCAGGCCGCACTGCAATTGGTCTCTCACAGCAACTCAACGTATGGCAAAGTTTGGGAGAAAATATTAAGGAATATCAAGTTGAATCATCTGTTTCAATTACAGAAAGGCTCTATAAAAAGAAAAGTCTTATGGATTTGTGGCATTTAAAGCGCAGATTAACAGAACCAGACTTTCACTCTATCCTCATTTCTAAATTTCCAGACACTGTTTTTGATGATCAAGCTTTCGCTTACTTTAAGTCTTGTAATTATTTTGGCGAGTGGTATCATCACTTGATGGGAATCACTTTAATTGAACATCAAAATGGTCTAGAGACGGACACAATCGATATGGCGATTGAAAAACTACAGGAAATGATAAATGACTATTCTGATGCGCGCTTTTCCCAAACATCAATCCGATAGGTTTGCGCCCTGTCACTGAATACATTCAACATCTTTCCTTTCACTGTTTTTTCGAAAGTGTCATGGACCTCGTCGCCAGTTTGTGGATAATCGTGAACCTCAGGCAGCCAATGTACCAATACAACATGTCCTGATTCTTTTGTATGCTCAATCAATCTGGAGATTGTCGCAACCCAATCTTCCGAAGATAGATAATATGCTACTTCCGAAACCATTATCAAATCAAATTGATCATCAGGCAGTCTCTCTTGGAAATTAAGTTTTTCGAAAGATACGTTTTTAAGTGGCGAACAACGTTTTACAGCAAGATTTAGCGCTTTCTCAGAAATATCTGTTGCGAGTAAATGCTTGCTTTTCTCAGCAAGAAGTTTTGTCAAAACACCGATGGAGCATCCGATCTCAAGCACATTGTCATATTGTGCCCGTGGTAAAGCTGCAATGGTCGCAGCATACTTAGAAGCTTCGTATTCGCTGGTTTCAAAATTCCAGGGGTCGTCATTTGCGTCATAGACATCTTTGAAATATTTAGAATCTAGAGAGTGTTTGTTTTCCATTATTTTGATATAAAAAATGTTTCGTAAGGTATTTTAAATCGATCCAGCATTTCTTGTGAAAGCCTGAATCCATCAGGATCATCGTTGATCATATCTGTAATTTGAGAACGGTGCTCCGCAATAGCCTCAAGTTTTAGAGAAAGCACACTGCTGATATCTAATCGGAAAGGCATCGCCTCTTCAATCGATGGCTCATCCTCCGACAATCCTAATTCCTGCAGCCATATAGGATACTCGTATATTTTTGATTCTGATGTTTTAGCGGCGTCAATCAGCTGGTAAGTAGCTCTATGATCTGGGTGGGGATCCCTGCGCCAGGGAACGAAGATGCTCTGTGGCTTTAGCATAGCAAGCATTGCAGAAATACTTTTCACACTTCTTTCAAAGGTGTCATTGCCTTTTGAGGGCACTGAGCGGTCCTGATACCTGCAGAAAATAATATTTTCTTCTGGTACTCCCAAAATTTTAGCGGCGGAAATTAATTCGCTTTCACGCAGATCTCTAAGCTTTTCAGCTGGATATTCTTTGCTGTTAGGATGAGACATCGTTCCATCACTAACCAGTAAAATATATACAGGCTGCCTGTATTTCTGGAGAAGTGCAATCAATCCGCCACAGCCAAGGCTTTCATCATCAGCGTGCGGAGCGACTATCAACGTTGTTCCGAAACCCGAGACACAATGTTCGGGTGCCAGAGGGACTTGATTATTTTTTAATATGTTCATACTTATTTATCTTTAGAATTTTTACTGACTTTTACATCCCAGAAATGACCGGCGTACTGAGTTGAGTTCAAAATGTATCCGCCGACATCTGCTAAAACCGCATCAGGCGCTGGCTGCCGGAGGTATGTGTTTAGATCCCTAATGATCCGTTCGAAGTGATAGGGTTTATTCAATCCGCGGGCGCCTACGCACTTCTGGCAAAGATTCATAATATCAGTACAAATCTGTTCTATAGCCGTACGCATCATATTAGCATAGATAATAAAGTGATCAGCTCCCTTACTGCTTGGATTTTTCATATATAAATCCATCTGCATTGCAGTACCGACTAACCACTGGTTCCCTGATTCCACAGCAATAGCCATTTGCCCTAACCTCATTTTCTGATAAGGGTCATTTATTCTGTCTAAGCTGACCAAATATTTTTTTGTTTCTTCTAATAGCTGTTCGGCCGCGCCTAACTGCACTGCTGCAAATCTAACCGCGCCACCTCCGAAGCCAGGTTGCTGATAATACTCGCCAGCGGATCCTAATGCATCTATTTTTTTAATTTTTGATTTGAGGAAAGTCATTTTGAAACTTCTGCTTGATTTCATACCTAATGGATTCCACCAGCTTGAGTCACTTTTTACTTTGACCTCATCTAGCGCGACAACAAACATCTGCCAAGATCCGTCTTTTTTGGCAGCCGTCACTATAGGTCTGGTAACATAGTCAGTCCCTGTTGCGAAAGTTTTTGAACCACTCAAATCATAATAACCTTTCTCACCGTTTGAATAATAGGTTCCGTCGCCTGCCTGCGTATTCCAAACACCAAACAGTCTGCCGTCCAACGCATCTTTTGCAAAACGTTTTTTTTGCTTTTTATTTCCAAACTGGGCAATCAGTAGCTGGGCATTAATGTGACCTTCCAATATTCTGCCGACGACAAGATTTCCTTTTCCTACATTTTTGAGAATGGTCAGAAGAGCGAGATTTGTATCTGGCAATAGTCCGAGATTATGTCCACCAAATTGTTTCTGCACGCTGGCAGTCAAAAGCTGAGTAGATCTCAGTTGGATCAGGGTTTTTTCGGGAAATGATGTTATGAAATCAGTTTCCTCTGCTTCTGCCAGCGCGTATTTACCGATCACTCGGGAGGCAACGATTAAATCCGAAAGCTGTTCTTCCTGGAGTAGGTGTTTTTTCTTGTTGGATTTTTTGTATGTTTTGATCATGTTACCTGCTCTCTATCAAATTCCATACTAGATACCATCGATTTTGATCAATTGATTGAATTACTATAAAAACTTAAGACTGCCATTCCAAGACCCATCAACCTTCATAGGTTACAATGACATGGAATAAAAATGAAAATAAGAATCAATCTTTCAAAAAAAAAAGACCGTTTGGACGGTCTCTTTTAATTGTTTTGTGATTTCAGCCCGTTAACTAAGCTGGATTATTTCTTTCGGTCTCCAATTCCCAAACACGGTGCTTGGCAATAGCGGATATGAAAGATTGACCTGCATCTTTTGTTTCATAAGTCACAATCGCTGGATCTTTATGTTTCTTGATTGCGACCTGGCTAGCCTGAAAAACTGCATCAGTGTCATTCCCAAAATATATGGCTTTACAGTGTTTATAAGCCTCATTGACAAAAAGAATGGTACCTGGCTTATTGTCTTCATTCAATAGGTGATCAGCAGAAATTTTTCCACTGCAGATATATAGAGCATCAAAACAGACACTGGCTGTACTAGTCAGGGAATGTTTAGGCGTGTAGAGTGTGCCGTCATCAGCAGTAATGGTTGACAAACTTCCGGCAATTATTTGAACAACCGCGCCTTGCTTTTCCAACTGTGCTTTTAGTTTATTTACATCCGCAGCATCTACACCGTCTTCCATAATAAAACCGACAATTCGGCTTTCAATAGAACTTTTAGCAGTATTTTGCATGCTCAGACTTTCTGATATTTTAGTGGATGGTTCTTTCTCAGGACTCTGCAATGTTTTCGGATCGGCATCTGCAGGTATACTCCCGTTGGGTTGAGACAGTGTTATCACATCGACGCCGACTTTTTTAGCCACATTAGCCGCCAAGTCTTTGTCAATGAAAGCCAATTGTCCCACTGTCCTCTCACGGATCTCCGGAATCGTCACTTTTGACAACTCAAAAATCAAAGCATTCTGTAAATGTTTTTTCTCCGGTGCAGACTGGCTGTTGAAGAAAAGTTTTGCCTGCGAATAGTGGTCGACAAAGCTTTGACTTCTAGCACGGATTTTTTTTCCGTCAATCCTTTCTTCCTGAGATGCGAAACCGCCATCTTTCATCATCGCCTGGAAAGGACAGCCGCCACCCATTGAATTTGGTTCGTAACTAACCTTGCCTTTTGCAATTTGCTGCCGCATATGACCATCACGTTGATTATTATGAACCGTGTTAATGGATCTGTTAATCGGAATCTCATGGAAATTTGGCGAGCCTAATCTTGAAAGCTGAGTATCTGTATAAGAAAATAATCTCCCCTGTAACAAAGGATCGTTACTGAAATCTATACCGGGAACCAAATGACCGGGGTGGAAAGCAATCTGCTCAGTTTCAGCGAAGAAATTATCTGGATTTCTGTTTAGGGTCAGAGTTCCGAACAATTCTACAGGTACCTCTTCTTCGGGAATCAATTTTGTGGGATCGAGTAGGTCAAAATCAAATTTATGCTCATCCGCCTCGGGAATAATCTGCACACCGAAATCCCATTCCGGAAATGCACCACTCTCAATCGCATCCCAAAGATCTCTTCTGTGAAAATCAGGATCTTTACCGGAAATTTTAGTGGCTTCATCCCATGCTACAGAATGTACACCCAATTTTGGCTTGAAGTGGAACTTGACAAAATGCACTTCTCCTTCATCATTGATGAATTTAAAAGTGTGTACTCCAAATCCTTCCATCATCCTATAACTTCGCGGAATAGCTCTGTCACTCATCGCCCACATAATCATGTGCATACTCTCGGGCATCAATGAAATAAAATCCCAGAATGTATCGTGCGCTGATGCAGCCTGAGGAATGGCGTTGTCAGGCTCCGGTTTTACCGCATGCACCAAGTCAGGAAATTTCATTGCATCTTGAATAAAGAAAACCGGGATGTTGTTGGCGACCAAGTCATAATTGCCTTCTTCAGTATAGAATTTTACAGCAAACCCTCTAACGTCCCTTGCTAAATCTGTACTGCCTGCACTTCCTGCTACAGTTGAAAAGCGTACAAAGACAGGAGTCTCCTTACCTTCCTCACCGAGGAATTTTGCTTTGGTATATTTCGCTAAACTTTTAGTAACTTTAAATGTCCCGTGCGCTCCCGAGCCCCTTGCATGAACAATTCTTTCAGGGATTCTCTCATGATCAAAATGCGTTATTTTTTCCCGGAGGATGAAATCCTCCAGTAAAGAAGGTCCTCGTTCACCTGCTTTCAGAGAATCCTGATTATTATTAATTTTTAAACCTTGATTGGTTGTCAGCGCTTGATCAGAATTGTCGGTAGTGTGATCTTGGAGCTGTTTCAATTTTTCATTGGAAAAATTTTTGTTCGACATAATTTAAGTGATTTGGTTAAGTAAAAATTCTAGCTCCCACAGAACAAATACTATACCTCCAAGAAAATAATCTGCTATCAATAATTGATTTAAATAGTAACTAAGAAGAATTGTTTCTACATCTGCGAATAATGAAATTTTATCACATTGTGATAGTTTAAGTTTATAAAAAAACCATACTACTAACAATACATATTTTAATTTTACTATTTCTGAACATACAACCCCAAGAGCAAAATTATAACACATTTTTTTGTCCAATGTGCATTTACAGTTTCCAAGTTTATGCCGAGCTGTTTTTCCTTCTAATTATAAAATTATCATCATACAATTTCCATTGCAATCCTGTCCATCACCTTTTGAACTCAACAATTCTTTTATTCGTATGCTGTTTTTTCGAGACTGAAAGTTTGCAGTGTTGCTACTCCAGAAGCTTATTGCTTGATAAATTCATAATTTATTAAAAAGGTTGCCGTCCTGAAGTGACCGATATACCGTCATTCTTTACAACCGAAAGTACAGGATGCTCTCCCACGCCTTTCATACTATTTTAGCTACACATCTATTGATTATGAAAAGTTACTTTTTATCCGTCCTACTGTTTTGCTCTGGTTTATTCTGTGCACAGCAGCTGGCTTTTCCGGGAGCCCAAGGCTTTGGCCGTTTTGCGTCAGGTGGCCGCGCCGGCGTCACCTACCACGTTACCAATCTGAATGATAACGGTGAAGGTTCGTTCAGAGATGCAGTCAGCGAGAGTGGCAGAACGGTCATGTTTGATGTTGCAGGCGTGATCAGAATTAAGAATAAGATTAAGGCTGCGCCTGGAATTACAATCGCCGGACAGACTGCGCCAGGAACCGGCATTACAGTCTATGGCAACGGGATTTCTTTTGGCAGCAACACCATCGTACGATACATCAGGTTCAGAGGGAGCATAGATATGCCTAAAGGTGCCTGTACTGTTGTAGCCGATGATCTCAAGGATATTATTTTTGACCACGTGTCTATAGAATGGGGCCGATGGGATAATCTGCATATCAAAAACAGCAGCAATGTAACCCTCCAGTATTGCCTGATCGGTGAAGGCATAGATCCGCAACGGTTTGGTGCCTTATTAGAAAATCCTGTAGATGTCACGGTATATCATTCTTTATGGACAGGCAATCAGAGCCGAAATCCAAAAGCTAAAGCCAAAATTGAATACATTAACAACGTTGTTTATAACTGGGGCAAAAGTGCTTTTGTCGGAGGACACTCTGCTACAGACCATTATCAGGATCTGGTGGGAAATTACTTTATAGCAGGACCAAGTTCTACTGAAGAGTTTCTAAGTATGTTTACCGCAACAGATCACGTCTACCATAGAAATAATTTTGCAGACCTGAATAAAGACGGGAAATTAAACGGGCGGACGATCACTGATGAAGATTTCATCAAACAGAGCGCTACCCTTGTGAAAACACCTTCATCGATTTTACAGAGTAACGTAAAAATCACGACGGCAGAGGATGCAGTGAAAGTTGTGATGGATGAAGCAGGCTGTTCGCTAAAAAGAGATATGGTGGATCAGCGCATCATCAGCTATTTTAAAAGTCTGGGCACAAAAGGCTTTATCTTTAAAACTGAAAGCGCCGCCGGTGGGCAGCCCGAAGTCAGAATGGAAATATCAAAACTAAAAGATAATGATAAAGATGGAATACCAGACCGATGGGAAAGAAAAAGTAAACTAAACCCTAAAGATTCCTCTGATGGGATTGCAATAACAGTTAATGGATATAGTAATCTTGAAAACTATAATAACAGTCTCGTTAGCAGCAGAATAAAATAATTTTTCATCTGAATTCCAATCATCAAGATACACAGTGTATCAATTTTTATTATATTTGTTGGTATAAATAATACCAATGTCAAAATTGTCAGATAATCTAAGATTTTTGAGGGCTGGGAAACAGCTTTCTCAGCAAAAAGTAGCCGATCTTTTAATGATTACAAGAGTTCGGTATGCTAAGTATGAGGACGGCACTTCTGAACCTCCGATTGAAATTCTGATGCGGATTTCAAAGTATTTCAGTGTCAGCATCGATTTATTAGTAGCGGTTGATCTCAGAAAATACCCGCTGGAGGAAATGCTGAACCTGCCAGACAATCGGATATTAGTCCCTATAAAACGGTGGACTCTTCCGGTAATAATCAGATTGAAATCATTCCTCAGAAAGCGTCGATGGGTTATCTCAACGGCTACGCCGATCCTGAATATATAGAAAATCTGCAAACGATTTCTCTGCCGTTTTTGCATAACGGAAAGTACCGTGCATTCCCCGTACAGGGAGATTCTATGCCGCCTTACAAAGACGGAGCCTACATCGTCGGGAAATATATTGAAGATCTTTCTGAGCTGAAAACTGACAAAACCTATATTTTCATTACCGTCAATGATGGTATTACCTATAAAAGATTCCAGTTTCACGAAGCCGATGGCATCTGCGTGAAAGCGGACAATAATTTTTACGAACCCTACAAAATACCATTGACAGAAATCAAGGAACTTTGGGAATTTGCCTGCAGTATTTCAACACAAGAATATGAACCTGAAGAATTTGCGCAGCTCAGTATCCAGAATCTTTTTGTAGAAATCAAAGACGACATCAGAAAAATGAACGTTCAGAACGATTTAAAAAGTCGGAAAAATTAGTAGAAGTTACAATTTATTCTGTTGTTTAATAGTAAATTAAAATCTAACAATCCATCTTAAAGATGTAACACTAATTCTTTAGATCTCCTTTAAAATTTGTGCATTTTCCTTAAAAAAAAATGCTGGACACTAAGTTATCCAGCACTAAAAATATTTCATCATTTACTTAGTTAAGATTGACCCATGCATACGTCGGCGTAGCTGAAGACTGTACACAACCTTGGAAAATTCCTACGGCCCCAGTTTTCAGATACTGCACACTGCCTTCATTTGCACTGTTGCAAGTGGATGTAGCGGATAAAGTGGCTATTTTTACGGTCCCATTAATTTGTAGTTTTGCGTCACTGGCTGTTGTTTCAAAATTATCAATATCAATTCCTGTTTTGCCATTTCTTAAAATAGTCAGAGCATCGCTCTTTGTTCCTCCTAAACCATTTCCTACTAAAAAAAGCCTTTTAGCCAAGTTGGAGAATGTATTAGATTGTGGTAAATTTTCGAGTGTATTATTGAAGCCAGTAATGACACTGTACATACTTTCTGCAGACAGATTATTCCCCAAACCAACTGCATTATTTCCGGAAATATTGTTGGTGTCCCCTATCGCAATTGATTGGATGGCAGATACAGTATTATTAGTACCCAGTATACTGGAATTGGCACTGCTAACGGTACTTACATTATTTTCTCCAAGAACATACGACCGATCTCCACTTAGGTTGTTATTTAAACCAATGCCCACAGCAGAAGCTCCGGAAACATTGTTGCCGAACCCAAAGGTTAGTGCTGCTGAACCAGAAGCTGTGCTACCTGAACCCATTGCTACGGCGTAAATTCCTGTTGCCTTATTATTAACACCGAGTGCTGTGGCGCCTGTATTGGTTGCAGAAGAACTAATACCTGCCGTAAAAGCTCCTAATCCGGAAGAGGAATTCCCGGCTCCTAAAGAGGTGCTTCCATTTCCGGATGCACTGTTCATAGTACCGGCAGTAAAAGAATTTTTACCCATTGCTCCCAGGTTTGCCAGTGTCAATCCACTCGCTGTAAGCAGGCTACTGTAAGTAGTGGCTCCGTTAAAAACTTCGTTTAAATTTGCAGGATTCCAGGTGGCGTTTAAGCCATACTTACCTTCAGTTCCATAATTGGCTGCGGAGGCGCCTATAAGTCTCCAATAGAAATTACTGTTGGTAATATCCGGTTTTCTTTCGAAACCCGACGGATTTATTACACTTTTGGTATCGGCGAATTTTTGCCATAATGTTCCATCAAAATAATAATATCCAATGGTAGTTATATTGGCTCTCTGAGACAGAATATCACCATTAGTAACATCATTGATATAAATTACTGTGCCTTTTTGATCAGATCCGTACAACAGGTTCCCTTTTGCTGTAAGCTCCTCTCTTGTCACTCTCGGTGCTTGCAGTCCGGTTATATCATTTATCAGCAGTACTCCTCCGGAATCTTTTTGGCCATTAAGATCAAACGTAGATTTTGGATTGGCAGTATTGATACCTACACGACCTGTTTGCGCATTAATCATAAAATGTAGACCTATAGTGCAGGTCATCATCAACACTAGTTTTCTTTTAATTCTCATTGTGTTCGTTGTTTCTTGTTTTTAACTGTTATTAATTCAACTTATCTGTTATTTTTTTTCATTTATAATCACTTTGTACAAAATAAATTCTCTCTAATTTAGTGACTACTAAGTCATTAGAAGATCTGAGCTATTGCATTTGCCCGATGAAACTTGCTTGTTTTTTAAGGTTCGATATTTGATTGTGTAGCACGACAAAAATATTCAGTGCGGTAGTGCCGACCAATTTTTTGCCTTTCAGTATTCGGAATTTTATCAGTACTAAATGAGAAAATCAGTCTGTTGAGGCATTTTTTCGTAAAAGCTGAGAAATAAAATCAGATGGCGAAATGCCAGTTTCCTTCTTAAAGATGGAAGTAAACCTGCTGTGTGACGAGTAACCACACAGTTCCGACAAGTAACTAATCTTGTAATTGAGATATAAGGGTTCCTGGTACAGCAACTTGGTGATATAGCTAATCCTTAATGAATTAATATAATCACTGAATAATTTATTTCTGTGTTTTTGCAGCAAATAGTTGATGTATTTACTGTTAGTATCAAACTGAGCAGCCATCATAGAAATAGAAAAACTGCTGTTTAAGAATTCTTTTCCTGCTTCAAAACCTCTAAGTTTGCCAAGTAAATCATTTTCCTTTTCCTCTGATATCATCTTCTTAGTTGGAAGATCCGGACTGTTATCAGGAGAATTTATTTGAAAAGGCTGATCAGTTTGTCCAGGGTTTTGTATAGTTTGACGCACTTGTTCATTTTTCTTAGCCAACTCTACATTTGCTGATTGAAGCTGGTCTAATAACTGTTTAAATTTCCTCTCGGTAATTTTCCTTTTATTTGCAGAAATATGAAGGGTTACAAAAATGATGATGACAGAAAGCAAAATCAATAAAAATAATAATCTCAGCTGTTTTTCTTTATTATTAATGATTGTATTCTTATAACCTTGTTCTTGTTCAATGATTTTGACAGCTTCCACCTTTCTTTTCAGGCGGAGCGCATTAAGTTCTTTTATGAGAGATTTCCGGACATTCGTCTTATCTAAATTATAATTCAACCGTTCTTCCAAAATTTTCATTTTTTCGATGTGCAGATTGTTTTTTCTGGCGTTGTCCAAGGCTTCGTCGAAGTAGAGACTGGCCTGAGCGAAATCGTGTGTCTCTGCAGCATAAATTCCTTTCACCATTTTGTACATGGCTATTATGATGCTCGTATTGATTTCAGACTGTCTGTCGATTATGCGATCTGCTTTATTTATATAAAATTGAGCTTTTGACAATTGTTCACATTTGATGTAATCATAGGCTAATTGTGCGTTTGAAGCCACCAGCAGAGACTGATCGCTTGATTCTTTATTTGTGATAGCTACTATCTCAGAAAGTAATTCTTCCCTTTTTGGTATTGCCTGAGCATATTTGTAACTTAGTTCCAGAAAAATAGTTTCTGCAGTCAGTAAATAATAATTGGCATAAGGAATATCAGAATGTTCCTTTAATGATTTACAGACGGAGAGACTTTCATTGGCACGAGACAACAGACCTACTTTATTATATATTCCTGTCATAAAAAGATTGGTCATAAATCTCCGGTCAAAATCATTTAAAATCTTGGAAACAGAGTCCACCTTTTTATAAAAAATCAGAGCGCGGCTATAATCTTCCTTTTTGTATAAACCGTCAGCGATCAGGCTGTAGCCGTAAGAAAATTCTTTAGCGGTTTTCGCAATCTTAAGTATTTGTATACCTAAGTGATATGTCTCTTCAGCATTTGGTGTCGATTGGTTGTACAGATCATGTACTTTGTCACTGACAAATGATTCGTTAACATTTTGCGAAGAAGTAGTGATTGGCAGAAAGAATAAGAAAGCAATTATTAGAAATATGATGGTAGAATTCACTTTTATAATTTGATTTAATTAACTGAAACTGATCCCTTTAAGTACAAAGAAAGAAAAATTCTTTCAAAGCGGGATAAGCCCCTTGTAAATATGCGGAAAAATGACAGTTATAAAATCATGAATTTGCGAATCACTTCCAATAACGTTTAAGAGCTATAACTTACGCAGAGCACTTTTTGTAATTAAATACTGCAATTAGAAAAAATCCTATCAAATGTTAACCGTTTACATATTCTGAGAAGCAATTTTATCTTTATTAATCAGAAAACAAAGTTCACCAACTGTCTAAAATCTTATAATTGTACTGAAAATAATAATTAATTTAAATATTCCACAATAATAAATGAATATATTTATCGAATATTAACTATTCTATAGTTTATAACAGATTTTTAGCAGTCGGTATGAATTTTTTAGTAATTTTAGATATGGATAATTGTAATGAAGTTGGTAATAAATTTTAGCTTTTTCACTATTAATTAAAACACTCCTTTTCATCAACATCTAATTTTTCTTAATAGTAGGTCAATAATAAAAGATAAGAAATTTTTATAACAGGGCGCTTCTGAATATTGCTTTTGCAACTTTGATTGACAAAAGAAAAATAGACGAAACGTTATGATAGCAATTCTGTTTAATCTTTTCCGATCAAAATAAATATTAATCATAAAATCTTTAAAATGAAAACACTATTAAAATTTATGTTATCTGCAGTTTTATTAACTGGATTTTCTTGTAGTACCGACGACAGCTATGTTGACACTAACAAATTTGAGAGCCAAACAGAAATCCTTTCAAGATCAGGATCATCAAACCCTTTCGATTATCTTGGGGAGTTACATAACAGTTTTATGACAGAGATGCATACTTTAAAGCCTTCTAAGGATAAAATACCCGACCTTGCATTGGAATTTGTTAAAAAAAATGGGTATGACACATCCAAGTTCGACTCTAAAGCTGTTTCTGCAATTATGAATGAATCTATGACAACTGACTTTACAAAGGAAAAAATCGATGAGTGGGGCAATAGATATCGCTATTCTGATGAATATAAGAGAGAACTCTATAAATTAGCCGATTTCTTTAATAAAGATTCTTACCAAAATCCAGATGACATTGTAAGTCAACTGAAAGCTATCGAAGCAAGCTATCTTCAAGCCAAGTTATCGGAGCAGGAAAAGCAACAATTATTAGCAACAATTGCAATTGCAAGACATAGTACAGACTATTGGATCTCTTTTTATCCAAAAGATTCAGGAAAAGAAAACAGTGCTGATACCGACAATAAAAGGAGATGGTTTGCTCGTATATTTGGAGGTGTACTTTCCGATGTTGCAGGAGCTATATTTGGAGCAATTGGTGGTCCTGTCGGATCTGTTATAGGCGCAGTAGCAGCATCTGGAGGGGTTCAAGCCATAGTTGATGATAATTTATAATTTAAATATTTTTACTTTATCAATTTTAGACACATATATAACTAGAAAGTCGCCATTTGGCGACTTTCTTTCATAAAACTCAATAAATTCTTTTATGACTACAAATAGTCTCATAATTATTATAAAATAGAATAGAGGGCTCCTGGCTCCTGTATCTATAAACGACTTTTTAAATAGATAAATTAATGCAACTTAATTGCATTATATGATTTATTGACCTATTTTTGAAAATCTAAATTCAAAATTATGAAAACGAAAATTTTAGATTACATCGGCATTTCTGCAGCACTTCTCTGCCTAATACATTGTATCATTTTCCCATTCCTGATGATTATTCCATTGGGAATCTCACACAATCCCCTTATCGACCTTGCCTTCCTGAGCATCGGAAGCGTAGTTGTGTATAGAATTACCAGAAACTTGAAATCAATCTGGCTCAGGATACTTTTCTGGAGCGCTATTATAATGATTGCTATCTCTGTTACAATGGATCTCATTTTCGATCAACATTCTGACCTCATTTATCTTGGTGCCGTGGCTTTAATAACTGCTCACATCATTCATTATATCAAACACAGGCATTAAAATTCAAAACAGAAAAGTATCGCACCTTCTTTTTCGAAGGAAAGGGGGAGCAGGATATTCAATTAGAAGGTTCCACACTAAGTCCTATTTATTTTATCTTAAAATCGTACAATATCTTATCTAAACATTTTCACGATATGGTGGTCAACAGATAAATAATGGATCAACTTTCACTAAAATAAAACTAAAATATCAGCAATGAACAGACGGAAATTCTTGAGCGGCTCTGCTCTTCTTACCGGGGCACTAGCGTTTAACCCTTTCGATCTATTTGGCAGGGACCAAGAAGAAAAATTAAGCTTTAGAGGCAAAAAGGCCAAGAATATTATTTTCATGATTAGTGATGGAATGAGTAATGGCACGCTTTCTATGGCTAATCTCTATTCCCAAAATATACTGGGAAGGGAAACGAACTGGATGAATCTTTATCTTGAAAATAAAGCTTCACGTGCATTGATGGATACGGCCTCAGCAAATTCAATTGTGACCGATTCCGCTGCTGCAAGTTCATCCTTCGGTGGCGGTTTCCGAGTCAATAATCGTGCACTGAATGTGGGTGCAAATGGAGAACAGCATCTTCCGATCTGGCAGAAATTCAAAAAGAGTGGAAAGAAAGCCGGTTGCGTCACGACCGTGACCATAACACATGCGACACCGGCCGGATTTTGTATTAATTCTGCAAAAAGGAGTGCCGAACCTGATATCGCCGAAATGTATGCAGAACTTGGCTTCGATGTGATGATGGGTGGTGGTGACGAGTTTTTCAACCCCGAAAAAAGGACGGATAAAAAAGATATTTATTCAGCCTACCAAGCAAAAGGTTATCAAATTCTGAAAGATGGCTCAGACCTGACTAATATGGATAGGACAAAACCAATTCTCGGCGTTTT
>Ga0308163_10001192_pt1 | contig 30834 bp, 40 predicted proteins | sample PhyTR1_FD_201037 | JGI IMG/M metagenome (GOLD analysis project Ga0308163, IMG submission 201037) | Phyllosphere microbial communities from UC Gill Tract Community Farm, Albany, California, United States - DLSLT.R1 | ecosystem: Host-associated > Plants > Phyllosphere > Unclassified | place: USA... | reverse complement strand
CGCGGCGGCAGCCGACACCGCGCCGACGCCGCGCGGCCGTGCCCCGCTCGGACGTGCGGGCCGACGCTGATCCGTCAGGACACAGCTTCATCACCAAGGGAGAGAACACGATGACCGACACCACCACACGGCTTCCCGACCTTCTCGTGCGGACCACCTCGCGCGGCGACCGCTTCGCATGGCGCCTCGTCACGCTCGACGACGAGCGCTTCCTGACCTCGGTCGAGCAGTCGGAAGTCGACGGGTCGGACGCCGACTTCGAGACGCGCGCCGAGGCGCGGCAGGCCGGTGGCCGCATGCTGCTCTCGCTCGTCGAGACGCGAAACGCCGCCCAGGGCGAGATCGTGCCGATGCCGGGACGTCCCATGGCGGGACCGGAGCGTCTCGCCGCCTGACGCTCGCCTTCGTCGGCCATCTGCGTATATGGTGCGGGTGCCACGCGGCGCCCGCACGTCAGCACGGAAGCGATCATGAGACACGGCAGATGGGGAGTGAGCTTCGACGCGTCCGAGACGGCGGCCGATCTCGTGCGCGATCTGGCACGCGACGTGGCGGTGTCGTGGGGCATGCCCCGGGGCGCGGACATGCTGGAAGTCGACCAGGACGCAGCCGAAGTACGCATCGGCATCCCCTGCGGCGACATGATGCGCAGGGCCACCATGACGATCGACGATACGCTGATGTCCGATCTCCGCGGCGGCGGCGGCCGGGCAATGGACCTGCGCACGCGCCTATCCGAGATGGTGCGCATGCAGGCGCGCGCGGCGAGCGTCGCCGGGCACGACGTAGAACATGCGCCGGCGTGGTCGGTGACCATTCCCCGTCTCTTCCGCGACCTGCTGACGGCATCCGGCCTCACGCCTGCCATGCTCGTCGATCGTCTCGCCGACTATTCCGGCTGGGAGCCCGCGGACGTCGGCGAGACCGTCCGACTCTCCGCCGTATCGATCCAGTGCGGAAGGATCCTCGGGACGATCGCACTGACGGCGGGTTCGTCGCCGGTCTCCGTGCTGTCCACCGACGACGAGGACGGAGCCTGCACCCTGGTGATCCACGACGCCGAGCTGCCCGACACCGCGCTCCTGGCTGCGGAGGGCTGGGACCTGGACGACGTCGTCGCCCACCCGGCGCTTCCAGGCGGCGGACGCCATGTCGTGCGCCACGTCACGCAGCGCACCTCGTCCGGACGCACCGACCTGCATCTGGTACTCGAGCCCGACCACGCATGGTGCGCGGACGCTCCGGCGGACGCCGACGTGTCATGGCGACGGATCAGGGAAGGGCGGCGGCTGCGCCTGGCATGAACGCTCTCGGTCACCACGCGATCGTCGAGATGCTCGACGAGATCGCCTATCTCGACGGATGTAGGCCCGAGATCGCGCACTGCATCATCGAGACCGGCGACGATGGCGTCGAGGAATGCGACGGACGCCTCTACTGCCGCCGCTGCTGCTGGGACGTCCGCGGAAGCCCCATGTCCGTGACCATGGACTACGAGGAGGATGCCTGTCACTGCGACAGCTGCGGATGCCTGCTGGCCTATACGCTCAGCGTCGAGGCCGCCTGCCGCTCTGCAGGGCTCCTGGAGGACGCGTCGAGCAGGCTCCACAGCGAAGACCGCTATCACGTCGCAAGGATGGTCGAGGCATTCCCCGCCGGGAAGGTCCTGAAGACGGCCATGCGGGCGATCGATGGATCCCATGACGTTTGACGGCATTCCATCTCATCCTATAACCCCACCATGACACAGCAAAGATCGGCGATAGCCTGCCCGCAATGCAGCAAGCGGTACGCCATTCCGGCCGGATCCATCGGGCGGGAAGGACGTGTCGTGCGATGCATCTCATGCCATCACGGGTGGACGGCCTACCCCGACGACATCGTCCTCGTGGCGGCCCGCCCTGCCGCCCCGCCGGACGCCATGGTCGCATCGACTCCGAACCCCCAACCGGAGCCGGACGTCTTGGCCGGCACGACGGTCGAGCAGGAGCCGACCGTCGAAGCCGTGCCCCCCGTCGTCGCCGTCCCTGCAGCCGACGAGACCGCGACGGTCGTTCCAACGACGGCATCCGACGAGGCTGCGCCTTCCGGCGAGACCGGAACCCCGCACGGCGATGACGCCTCGACGCAGTACGAAACGGTCGAGGACGGAGATGGCGCACGGCCCAGGCGACGCCTGAAGCTGGTGACGGCCTTCGGCGCGATCGTCGCCGTCGCGGCTGCCGGAGCCACCGGCTACGTGGTGACGCAGCAGGAGGCCAGGGAGCCGTCGGGCGCCGCCCGTCTCGTCATCAGCATCCCCGACAGCCCCGTCAGGCAGCGCGCCGCCGACGGAAGCGAGATCATCACGACCACCGCCCGGGTCGCCAACGACGGCAGCGCGCCGGGACGGGTGCCCGAGCTGAAGGCGACCATGCGGACGTCGGACGGACGGGTCGTCAGGGAATGGCGCGTCAGCCCGCCTGCCGGCCAGATCGCCCCCAGGAACGCCAGGAACGTATCGATCGGCACCGCTGGCACGGACGTGCCGCCCGGACCGCTCACGCTCGACGTGGACATGGTCGAGCGCGGACAGAGGTAGAAGACCGCCGCGGCGGTCCTCTCCCGCCGCCGCGGCCACCGAAATCAACAGGGAGAACCACATGACCTTCCACCGCAGCCCCGCCGTCATGGCGGCCGATGCGTCCTTCGCACGCTCGCCCATCGGCGAATCCCGGTCGCGGCACCTCCTCTGGCTTACCGACGAGGATCTGGAAGCCGTCGGACCGGAACCCGACCGGACCAGGAAGCCCATAGACTTCGACAGTCCGGAGGAGGTCGCCGCCGAGCGGGCTTCCGCAGCGCTATGGAGCGCCTGGTGGTCCCGGGTCTGCACGCGCGTGTCGACCAGGCGTCAGGAGGCGATGTCGGACGACGCCTGGGTCGCGCAGTATCTTCCGCTGATCGCCGAACGTCGCGCAGCCGGTCCGGCCGAGCGAGCGGCACTGGAGGCCGAGTGGGACGCGTACGATCTCGCCCACCCCGAGCGCGGTCTGACGGATCAGGAAACCGCACACCGCACCGCGAACTGGGCGCAGCGAGGCGATCTGTGCAAGGAGTACCGTCGTCTCCAGAAGACGTCTCCGGACTCCCCGAGGCTCACGGAGATCCTCGGCGAGATGCGCGAGTGCGAGCGTATCAACCACGACTACTACGAGCTCGAGCACAGCCGCCCTTCCGTGAAGCTGGCGGCCTGAGGAGAACCACATGTCACGAAAGCCACTCGCCTCCGGGACCCGCGTCGAGGGTCATCCGATCGCGCTCTCGATGATGCGCATCTGCGGCGTAGACCCCGTCCTCGCAATGGGTAGCGGCGCCGCATGGCCCGACGACTATCGTCCGGACTACGTCGAGAACGACGGTGGCGTGCTGCGGATGCGCTTCGCGCTCGACGCCGACCGTCAGGTCCAGATCACCGTCAACGGCGCCGAAGCATGCGTCTCGGCGCGCGGACAGGCGTTTCCGGTATCGGCACTGCCGGCGATGGCCGGACTGCCGCTGTCGACCGTCGTCGACCATGTCCTCTTCACCGCTGTCGACGCGCGCGTACGCGAGGCGGAGTCCTTCAATCCGCTGGAGGACGGCATCGGCACGCTCTTCCACCTCGAGGCGCAGAGCGCCATCGTCGTCGCGCCGTGACGGTCCGCCGCACGTCCGTGGCGCCCCTCGACGAACGGTCGGGGCACGATGCCATCATGGCGGAGATGCGGCGCCTGTGCGAGATTGCCGGGGACCCCGATGCCGCGAAGTTCTACGCATGGTCGCAGCAGGGCCTGTGGCGGGCTCCGGACAGGTCCGAGAGCGGTCCGGTGGACATAGGCTCCAACCGTCTCGACATGCAGGAAGCACTCGAGCTCGACGTCGCCTCCCATATCCGCCTGAGACGGCGGCGCGAGGCGATCGACGGCACGGGCGAGCCGGACTGGTCGCTGGCCATCAGGAACGCGACCCGCGCCCTGCTCGTGCATGCCGGCTCCGATCCCGCCGTCGCGATCGACCGCATGGAGGACGCGGGCATCGGTCCCGGCGGTCTGCGCGTGGACAGCGTGACGCATCGTCGCGGCTGCGTGCTCGCGTCGATCCATGTCGGCGTCACCGATCGGGGAACGGTGACCTACGATGCCTTCGAGGGGCGATCGGAACTGCGCATATCCGGCTTCGCGCTCCCGGAGACGGTGATGGCCGGCATGGCGGGCGAACCGCTCCGCAACGTCATGCCGCATGCCCTCCTCGACGAACTCAATCTGCATGTCGCCGACGCCACCACAATACCGGGGTGGGCCGGGGAAGGCCAGGATACCATCCTGCGTCTGGTCGACGACTGGATGCCGCTGGTATCCCGTCATACCGCTCCGCGCCCGTGGCTGCGTCCTCTACCGCTGCCACGATACGCCTGATCCGGCAGTCAAGAAGAATATGGCGCAGGCTCGCCATCCATCCTAAAACGATCCAGTCCATCAGGGAGAGGATCGTGACCGACGTCCCAGCAGCGAGCGTGCATGCCTACGACCGTGAGACTACGCACTACCAGTCTTTGATCAACGAGGCCGAATCGATCGAGATCGAGGCTAAGGAACGGCGTTCCTACTCCTGCGAGGCCGGCGAAGCCCTAATCTTCATGCTGACCATTCCAGGCGTCATCGTGTTCCTTGGCGCATGCGCATGGGCAATAGCGACAAACGGCTGATGACGTAGAGGACAGTCCGCCAGGCTCCTGCGTACCAGCAAAGATAGCAATGCCATCCAACTCCCTTGTCGAAATGACTTGAGGGAAAATGAAGATGGAAGCTCCAATCCAGGGACAGGTACAGGTTCGCGATCAGGCACAAGGCCAGGGTCAGGGTGGCCGCGTCCGCCGGGCCTGCACCAACCGTCCTGCCCAGATGGCGCAGATCACGGACCGCGCGATGCTGGACGGCATCAACATCGTCGGAGACGAACAGTCGCTCAAGAAGCGTCTGCACGGCATGATCATCGAGCAGTTCATGGAGGTCAATCCGAACGGTCGGTTCTGCGTGCTGAGCGATACCAACCACTATGCCGGGATCACGATCGCACAGGACGGAGGAAGGGCATATGATGCCGTGACGCTGGGGCGAGGCAACCAGGGCGCGGAGATCTCGCGCGACGACGGTGGCCTGATCGCCGAGCTGATGCTGGAGACCGGGGAATCGGTGATGATCAGCCTGGCCGGACTGGGCAACCAGGACGCGACCGACTTCATCCTCTGCTTCAGCGAGACGATGGCGCTCATGGATCGGAGCGAGGAGCCCATGCTGTTCGGCTTCTCCGACCTCGATCAGCATCTCCCGCGTCGTCGACAGGGCGGGGACACGCGAGCTACCAAGCTCACCCACTTCATGATCGGCCGGCTTTCCGACAAGAACGTGCGCGTGATCAACGCGCTTCGCGGCATGCGCGAAGTGCCCATCGAGTTCGATCGCGACGTCAAGAACACGATCGCGATGCTGCAGGTCGACGCGACCCAGCAGGAGCAGCTGGCCAAGCGTATCGGCGGCATCCATCAGCAGCGCATCATCGACAACCACGACGTCGAGGACTGCGGAATCGGCGTCCAGGGCATGGACTACGGGACATACTTCAACCCCAGCGATCGCCACCTCTACGTGCCGTCGGTGCTCATGCTCGGCGCTACCAGTTCCCAGGTCGGCCAGGAGCCTGCCGGCGGTCGACCGCTAAACGCCCGTACCACTGCGTTCATGGAGCGTCTGGTCAAGGCACGCCAGGCACGCGAGGAACGCCTGCGGGCAGCAGCCGAGACCTCGCAGATCGAAGCCGCGGTTAAACGGCTACGGAAGAAGGACATCGAGACCCGGGCTCATGCGATCTTCAGCAAGACCGTGACGGCGCCCGTCGCCTGCAACGTGGTATCGATGCGTCCCCCGCGTGCACTCACGCAGAAGACGACGAACCAGCTGGCCACCGACGGTAGCCTGAAGCGGGCAATCACGGCTGCCGGTCTTGCGGACGGCACAGCGCGTGCGTCCATCGTCCGAGGCCTCGTCGAGATGGACACGCCGCTAACGGTCCGCCCATCGTCGATGTCGACCGACCATCTCGTCGCCTTCGCCAACACGGAGACCGTGGTCGGCATCAGCCGACGCACCATCGCGACCGCGCAGCGCACGCGGATCAAGCTGATGGGTGCCTGGGCGGTCGCACATGCGACGATCGAGGCGGTCGGCGGAGACATGTCGTCCGAATTCTTCGCGGGTCTGACGGTCGCGAAGAACGCCAGCCCAATCGGCCGTGCGCTAGTGCAGCGCCTCGCCGGTCTCACCGATGAGGAGCGCACGAACCACCGTGTCGCGAACTACGTCATCCAGGCATGGAACTGCTACGTCGAGGGCTCGTCGCCCAAGCGTCTGGCGTTCGTCGACAGCGATACGCTGACACAGGCCAGCATGGCCAGCCTCGCAGCCGCCTGATGCATTTCGTCCCTGGAAGGAGCCAAGCGCTCCTCCGGGGACGATTTTTCGTGGATCAGGCGTCGAAAAGCGACCTCCGATCTTCACGTAATTTTAGGGATGGATCATCATATCCTCTGCCGGTCCTCAAGATCCGTACAGGCAGATCATGCTCCGAACACTCGCGTTCATCCTTATTGCTGCAGTACCGTCACAGGCGATCCCGTCTTCGCCCCCGTCGGTGGACGATACGATGCTGGCATCGATCATCGTCGCAAGGCACAACGATGCCCGCATGAGCGTGGGGACCGAGCCCATGGTCTGGAACCCCAGGCTGGCGGCAGATGCCGCCCGATGGGCACGGCACCTAGCATCGACAGGTCAATTCGAGCATGACCCGCAGGAGAGCGACGATCCCGAAGGCGAGAACCTGTGGATGGGTACGCGCGGGCACTATCCCGTGCAGCAAATGGTACAGGCGTGGGAAGACGAGAAGAAGGCGTTCCGACCCGGCCGTTTCCCCGACAACAGCAGGACCGGCTCGTGGTCGGACGTCGGCCACTACACCCAGATGGTATGGAAGGACACGCGCGAGGTCGGGTGCGCCATCGCGCGAAACGCCAATGACGAGGTGCTCGTGTGTCGCTACGCGCAGGCCGGAAACGTCATGGGCGAGAGCCCGATCTAAAGCGGGATTCCGCATGGTGCGCGTTGCCGTATCGCGCATCGTGATCCTATAACGACCGGCATGAGCAGGATCGGATCACCACCGGACGACGTCTACGGCGTCTACATCAGCATCGCGGACGGCACGGGTGTCTATCACGACGTCGTATCCAGAGCCGAGACGTTCGACGGCGCCGTCGAGGACCAGGCGGATTCGATCGCCGCCTCAGTGGCGAGAGGCTTCACCGATCTCACCGGCATGTCGGGCATGCAGACGAGCGTCGTCGACGGCATGACGGCCGACGGAGCCCAGTGCACGATCATCGCGCTCATCCCGTCCGATTCCATGCAGATCGCCATACCGGCACGCTTCTCGTGGTCCTGCGGTCGACCGCTTCTCGTCATCGAGCGTCGAGCCGTCGCTCCATGGCGCCATGATGGCGCCGGTACGGCATATGTCGACTGGGATCGCATCCAGCAGATGACGCAGGCATACGTCACGGATCCCGCCCGCCTCACGACCGAGTCCGACATCCTCGACCCCTACGCTCTTCCGAAGATCTCCAGTGTCGACATTCTGGAAACGGAAACGGGGGCATTGGACGCCTCCTTGTCTGCGGATCCCGTCGATCGCTCCTGCATGACCGAAGATCCGCATGATCCGGTGATCGAGCCCACGCAGGACGCGACCGACGTACCGAAGCCTGCGGCAGAGGCGAAGCCCACGCCCGGGGCGAAGCCCGACAAGCCGGCGAAGAAGAGCGGGTCCATCGATCCCAGCACCGGTCTCCCGAAGCTACCGGACACCAGAGCCGTGCCGATCCCCGACGGGATCGCCTCGATCGCCGTCATGGAGGACGTCGAGCTGGCCGGCTCGGACGCCTTCGAATGGAACAGCCATGCGCATGTGATACGCCAGTATCAGGTCCTCGCCGAGAAGCTGCCGCTGCTCGGCATGAAGGCCATGGAGATCGGAAGCGACGGCCCGCTGATCTCGGCGATGATGCGCGACCGCTTCCCCTGGATGGAGGAGGCCGTCGAGGCCGTGACCCGCGCCTGCCAGGAGCAGCTCGCGGCCGGACGGTCGTGGTTCACCATGAAGCCGACGCTTCTCGTGGGACCTGCCGGCTGCGGCAAGAGCAGCTTCGCCCGAGCGCTGGCCGAGGCTGCAGGTCTCGGCTGGAACATGCTCGACTGCGGTTCGGTGCACGACACGGTCACAATCTCGGGAACGCCGCGAGGCTACACGACGGCCACGCCCAACCTGGCGGCGGTCGTCATGGAGCGCACCAGCACGGCCAACCCCGTCATCCATCTGGACGAGATCGACAAGGCCACGCGCAGCAGGCAGGGATACCTTCCCGACGCGGTCCTCAGCATGACGGAGCCGACGACCGCCAACGCCTACTACGACCAGTGCCTTCAGCGGAAGATGGACCTGACCTACTGCACATGGATCGCCACGGCCAACGACGTCTCGCGGTTCACCACGCCCATGCGCAGCCGGTTCAGGATCATCGAGGTCCCGCAGGCCCGCGGCGAGCACATCGACAGCGTCATCAGGGAGATAGCCGGGGAGGTCGCGCGCGACTGGTCCCTGTCGCGCGACGACCTCGTCGACATTCCGCAAGAGGCCAGAGGCATCCTCTCGAAACAGCTCGACAAGGGATCGCTCAGGACGGTCGCACGGTCGTTGAGGATGCTGTGGTCACGCGATCTCGTCGACAACGGACGGGCATCGCTGAACTGAACGAGCCGGTCGCCTCGCGGCGACCGGCCTAGTCACATGCCGTTCTGGCGTGCCATGCCTGCGATCATCGCCGGCGGCGGAGCGCCCTTCTTCGGACCCTGGGTCAGATCGGGCAGCGTGAACTTCATCTCGCTGGCGGACTTGGACGCGTCCTTGCGAATACCCTCGAAGACCCTGACGGTCGGATCCTCCTTCGGCATCGCCTCGCGGATATTGCGGGCCTGGATGGCCACTTCGATCCACGTCCTGCGGTCGGCGCTTCCCGTCACGGGAATGGGAGCCTTGTCCACGCCGGGAACGTCGCGGAACCGGGTGCGCAGCGCCCGATCGGGCAGCCGGTCGATCTGCGACGCCTCCTTGGCCGTCTCGGCGTCCTGACGGCGCATACGGCTCTCGTCGATGCGGGGCATCCTGGCCTGCGGATCGTAGGGCATCTGTCCGCGCTCGGCATTGGCGGCGACGAAGATGGCGGGACCATTCATCAGGCCGGCGCGGGCGGCGGCATGCTCGGCACGGAGCGCGTCCTCGATCCATTCGCGCTTCCGAGCCGGCGCATCGGGAATGGCCTCCATCGAGGCGATGGGCGACATCTCGAACCTGCGCTCGATGTTCGAGACTGGACGGGTCATAAGATGCTCGCGCTCCGAGACGATGCGGTCCTCGAGACGCGGGCCGTCCTGCATGAAGTCGGTGATGTTCGCCGACAGCGAGGAGCGCCGACCCATGGCCATCGCATGAATGTTCTTGCCCGGCTGGAACTCGTGTCGCAGCGTCTGCGCGACGGCATGCTCGACGCCTACGTGCATCTGGAGATTGCCCCTCTGGGAATGGGCGGGATGCGTCATGACGTCACGCTCGGGATCGAACGCGATCGCCACCCGCTCGGCGATCCAGCGATCACGCTTGGCACCCGGTGCCGGAGGAGCGACATCCGTCTCCTTGCCGTCCGCACGACCCAGGGCCCGCATGACGTCGTCGTCCGCAGCCTTGCCGAACCTCGCCTGCAGATCCTCGGTGACCGCCTTGAGATCCTTGGACCTGGGCGCTCGCGCCAGGCTGACGGCGCCATCGCGCGGATCGCCTCGTGACACCTCGGGTCCGGGACCCGAATGGGTACGCCCATGCATGTCGACCCTGACGCGGACCTCCTCTCCGGGGTCCACCCATCTCATGGGCTGGGGCTGCAAGGCCAGACGTCGTTCGTCCGGATCCCCGCGCTTCGACTTCTCGTCGAAGGAGGACAGCATGTGGCCGACGTTGTGGGCACGGCGAGCCTCGAGATTCCTTATCCCTGCAGTCAGATCGGCCGTCCCGAAGTGCGGATCGACCGAATATCCGGGCTTGGAGCGATCGACGCCGTCACGGGTGCGGCGGGCCTCGAGGTTCCTTACCGCTTCCGTAATATCGGTAATGCCGGTAGCAGGATCCACCACGGGGGCGGGGATGGGACGGTCGACAGCATCCTGCTCGATGTCGGTCTTCCCGATGCCGGCGATCTGCTTCAAGCGGTCGAAAATACTCATGCGCCCAGGGCCTCCTGCCGACAGCCCCTCAGGCGGAGCTTGACGGCGAATTGTCACAGACGGAACGGTTCCCGACAAGCCGAATCGCACACTGGAAACGCCACGAAGGATGGAAAACATGAGAAGACATGCGGTCCTCCTGCTGCTGACGCTCGCCGCCTGCAGCGGGAAGGGGAAAGAAAAGACCCCGCCCGAACCCGTCTACAAAAACCCCGCGCAGGCCGAGGCCGCGATCCCGGCGAACCTCAAGGCCGACTACCAGCACATGCTCGAGTGCGAGATGCGCAGCCAATCCGCAGCCGGACGCGAACCCGAGATCGACACGGCGACCGTCGTGCGCCTCTCGAAGGCGATCAGGGCCGGGCGACGGTCGCCGCCCGACTGCTGAGGATCACTGGCAGATGAGCTTCCATCCCGAGATCGCCGTGCTGGTCGAGCTGTAGACCGAGAACGTGCCCGTCGTGCAGAAGCTGGTCATCGGCGCCCACGGGGTCTGTGCGGCGATGGCGCTCCTGGACAGCGTGATCGTCTTCGCCGTGGCGTCGTAGGCGACGACGGGCACCGAGAACTTCGTCTGCACACCCGCCGCCAGATAGGTGCAGGAGGTGGTGGAGGCGGCATCCTTGTAGACCGAAGCGGAATCCGTGTCCCGACACCCCGTCGTGTCGGAATCGAACGAGAACGAACTCAGCGGGAGCCTGTTGTAGCTGGAAGACGACGGGGAGAACGAACGGATGGCCCATTCGTAGTGCACGCGCAGAGCCTCGGGATTCTCGCAGTTCACCTTGTAGCTCGTCGACGTCGTCGCGGTGGCATTCTGACGGATGGAGATGTTTACGCCGCACATCGCATCGACGTTGGTCGCGTACGGGAAGGCCTTGGCGAGATCGGAACGATTGATGTTGAGCGCGCGCAGCTGGGACTCCGAGGACACCGGAACGCGCATCTCGCCGAGACCGGTCGTCGGGAAATTGGCGCAGACGCTGGCAGGCAGGAGCGCGCTGCCGGCAGGAAGGTCCGTGTCACGACACTTGTAGGATGCCATCCGATAGGCGATGCCATCGCTCATCGGGAGTATGTTGCTCGTGCTCGACGCGACGGCGATCGTGGACACCACCTTCTCGTAGTGCTCGCGCACGTCATCCGGATTGCACGACACCTTGAACACGTCGTACGAGGAGTCGGCAGGGGATGACCTGACGTTGACCGACATGGTTCCGGAGCACCAGCTGTCGGCGATCGCCTTGGTCGGTGCGACAGCCCTGAAGGCCGCCTCGTCCAGGACCACGGTCTGCAGAACGGCGCTCGCGCCGACGATCGGAACGCTGAACCGCCCCTCGATGCCCCCCTTGCTGAGATATGCGCAGTGCGTCGAGGCGGTGTCCGCGCCGGTGTCCGTGTCTCGACACAGGACGCCCGTCCCGTTGATGGCCAAGGCCTGCAACGGCATCACGTTGTAGGCGCTGCCGACCGTACCAAGGGTGGAGACGTAGCGCTCGTAGTGATTGCGCGTGGAATCCGGATCGCAGCTTATCGTCCAGTCGACGGCCGTTCCGCCATTCGGCCTGACGGAAACGATTCTGGAGCACCATGCATCCTTGTTCGTCAGGTTCGGCGACCTGGCGATGAGCGCATCCCAGTCGAAGGCGATCTTGCGCAGCTCGGCGTTGTTCGTCGTCGGGATGTCGAAATAGCCGAAGGTCGCATCCTGCGGCAGGTAGGCGCAGACCGATGAGGAGGCTGCGGGCTTCCCCGTCTCCGTATCGATGCACGCAATCCCGGACAGATGCGTCGCGACCTGATAGGTAGAGGCTCCCATGAGCGGAACCGTCTGCGAACTCACGTTGCTGACAGTAGTGGCGACACGGACGTAGTGGTTGCGCACGATCTCCGGATCGCACGAGAACTTCCAGGTCTGCGAGACCCGGTCCACGGTGACTTCCTGAGCCGTGGTGCAGCGCAGGTCAACGGACTCCGCAGACATGTTCGGAAACGCGTCGACGATGGCCGCCCGGTCCGGCGCGATGGCGCGCAGTTCGGCGCTCGAGCCTACGGGAATGGCGACCTCGTCCGACGGCTTGGGCAGGGCCGAGCAGGCGCCGGAAAGAGTGGCGGCAGCGCCCGTGGTCGTGTCCATGCACGAATAGACGGACGGTCTGAGATTCCAGGTCCCCGTCGTGGGCGCAGGCTGCGTCGGCCAATACGTATCGGAGACCACCCAGACGTACTGGCCCGAGATGGCGGACGGATCGCAGCGGACCTTCCAGGTGGAGTTCGCGACCCTCAGGGTCGATGCGCAGAGCGCATCCGCATTGGTGATCCCGGGAGCGGCGGCGAGAATGTCGGCCTTGGAGACCACGATGGTGCGATACGTCGAGTTGCCGGCGGCACCGATCGCGAAGACGCCGACGCCCACGGGATCCGGCAGACCCGCGCACAGAGAGGAGGAAGCCGAAGCTCCGGTAGCCGTCTCCACGCAACGCGAGTATCCCGTCGTTTTCAGCGACAGCGTGCCATCCGCGAGCGGGAACGACGTCGGAGCGAACACGCCCGAACCGACCACCCTGGCGTATCTGGCAGGAGCCGACGCCTCGCAGGACACCGTCCACGCGGCGCCGGACACGCTGATCGGTGCGCCGCACAACGACGCCGTCGAGATGCCTGGATATGCTCCCAGCGGTGCGATGTCGACGAAAGCCTTCTTCAGATCGGAGCGCATCGTCACGGGCAGGGTCATGCCGACGGGGGGCTCCTCGTTCGCACACCTGACGTATTCGACCGGGCCGTTGGCCCCGACGCATTCGAGGGCCGAGAACCTGACCGTGAGCATGTCGGTCGCGACGAGCGCCGACGAAGGCCCTGCAACGGCGGTCGGCCTGAAGGCGTAGGTGCCAGGCGTGGGCAGAGGCGCCGGATCGGGCGTCGGGGTCGGCGTGGGCGCGGGCGCAGGCGTCGCACCGGGCGTAGGGACTGGAACGGGCGTAGGCGTCGGCGTGATACCCGGTGTCGGCGTCGGCGAGGTCCCCGGCGTCGCTGTCGACGGCGCGGACGAGACATTGCCCGGAATCATCTTGCGCATCACGACGACGCCCTGGGAATGAGCGGCCACGGCCGAGAAGGCAACAGAGGCCGATAGCAGCCAGCGCAGAGAAACCATCATCAACCCCTTTGAACGTAACGATCCGTTAACATCGGACGACAGGGATTCCCATCCTGAAATTGCTCGCCCGTAATTCATGTCAGGAGATCCTCGTGTACGTACGCGATACGAACGTGATCGTGATCCGTCCCGGCCACCGCGGATCCGATCACGCCAGCGAGCGCTTCGAGCTCGGCGGCGCACCCGAGAACGATCTGCTGCCTCAGGGCGACGAGATCACGCTGTACCGCATAGTCGTGTCGCAACCTCTTCCCGATACGGTCATGCTCGCCCTGGCAGGCCAGCCGGTACGGGCATTCATCGAGGTGCCGCCGTTCAAGGGGTTCAGCGCGCTGCATGGAAGCGATCTCGGCGGGGACGTGCTGAACAGGATACGCGACTGCCGGATAATGTACGCCAGGGCCGTCGAGCGCGGCGTTCTGGTGGCCGTGGAGAACGCACCTGAACCCGACCCGAAAGTACCTGACGGATGGCCCGAACAGAGGGAAAAGAAATGAAGACGTTCATACCGAAGGTCACGCCCACCAGGCATGCGCCAAGCGCGGCAATGATGGACTGGGCACAGAGGCAGGCCGACGTCGCCTATGCCAGGCTACGACTGGGCGACGAGGGACTCGAGACGGACTCGAATGCGATCTGCGCATCGCGAGGCCCGGTGGCCCCGCACCGCGACACCGAGGGCGTGTCGGAGGGAATGCGGGTGATCGGCCTGGTGCTGCGCTCCGACGGACATCGCCTCAATTCCGATGCGCTGCATGATTCGGGCTGTCTGGAAGGGCTGCCACTGTTGCCGGGCACGCTCTACGAGATCGATCCGCTGGACCGTCACTGGACGACGGTGCCGAACGGATCGGTCGCTCCTGAGCTGATCTTCACCGTATGCGTCATGTTCCCCGACAGGAGGTCCGCCAAGACACTGGCCAAGGACATGTGGTGGACGGTACTGGCAGCGTCGATCGACGCCATGCGGACATCGCAGAACACCTAGAGACGGCCGCCTGCTTAGTCAGACTTCAGGAATACGATCACGTTTTGTAACGTAGACGACCGGACATGCGACCAAGACAGTCGTGACATCACCCGAAAGGTCAAGGAATGACGACATACCTATGCTGGCATCTCCCGGACGGCAGTCCCGAACGTGGCGACGAGATCGCGGCTGAAACGGCCGAGGCGGCGGCCTTGTCCTTCGCCGAGACCTTCTTCGAGGATAGTCTGGGCGAATGGATGGGCGGCGACGTCAAGGTTCAGGAACTCGACACGAATCTCGACGTCGTAGGCGAGGCCATCGTCTTCGACGCAGACGTGGCGATCACGGACCTCGCGATCACCGCCAAGCGGAAGGACTGACGTGGGGGACGTGACGACCATCAGCTGGAGCCAAGCCACCTGGAACCCGTGGATCGGCTGCCAGAAGGTGGGACCGGGCTGCGACAACTGCTACGCCGAGGTGCGGGACCAGCGCTTCGAGGGCGGCGTGCACTGGGGACCGGGCGCCGAGCGCCGGCGCACCTCGCTCGCCAACTGGCGCAAGCCGTACCGCTGGAACAGGCTGGCGATGGAGGCGGGCGTCCGCACGAGGGTGTTCTGCGCATCCCTCGCCGACGTGTTCGACAACGCGGTCGACCCGCAGTGGCGTCGAGACGCGGCGGCGGTCATCCGCGACACGCCGCACCTGGACTGGATGCTGCTCACGAAGCGCATCGGGCTGGTCAACCGCATGGTCGAGCGCGACTTCGACGGAGATCTGCCGCGCAACGTCTGGATGGGCGCGTCCGTCGTAACCCAGGAGGAAGCGGACCGCGACATCGTAAGACTGCTTGAGGTGGACGCCTCGGTACGGTGGCTCTCGATGGAGCCTCTCATCGAACGAGTCCGGATCGATGCCTCACAGATGCAGGCGCTCGACATGATCGTGGTCGGCGGCGAATCGGGACGGAATGCCCGTCACATGTCGCTCGATTGGGCGCGCGATCTTCTGGAACAGGCGCGGACGGCCGGAACCGCCTTCCACTTCAAGCAGATGTCGCAGGCCGACCGACCGGGTGACTACGGAGAGATCGAGGCATTCCCCGACGACCTTCAGGTGCGCGAACTGCCGACCAAGGAGACATGCCATGGCTGACACCCTGGTCGTACTGGGCGTGGTCCTGTTCGGGGTCGTCGTTCCCGCAGTGGTCTTCGGACTCATCCTCTTCGGCATCGCCAGATACGGGCATACGGCGGTCGTGACGGCGAGCTGGACCATATCTCTAGGCATGATCGCCCTCTACGAGTACGGCGTGCGTGGCGTGAACTCGCTCGTCGTATCGGCGGTCGTGCTCCTGCTGGCCTGCATGCTGTGGACATGGCCCTACCGCATGTACCTGATTCCTCACATGGGCTTCGCGTTCCGCAAGGGCGGACACGTCGACGACCCGGCGATGCACCGAAGTTCCGTCGCAGCCGCGCTCCAGCCGATGTCCGCGGAACCCGACATGGCCAACGGGAGCACACCAACCGACAGAAAGGAAAAGACATGAACATCTTCCCACGTATCGATGCGGACGTAACCAAGGCGCGCAGGAACCGCGATGCCCGGCGGCTGGGCGTCCTCACGCTGCTGGTCTCCAAGATCCGCCTGCTGGCCAAGAACGACGGCAATCGCGATATCCGGGAGGACGGGGTCGATAGCCCGCTTCCCGAGAAGGATCGCCGCAACGACGTGCTCGACGGCATCTCGCGCTACCGCAAGGAGGTCGACGACATGCGCGAGGCGCTGGTGAAGGCCGGCCGGACGACCGAGGAGCAGGACTACGAGCTGTCCGTGGTCAACGCCTACCTCCCGCAGCAGCTGACCGACGCCGAGCTCGACGCCGAGATCGAGAAGGCCTTGGCAGGCACCGACCGGACCCCCAAGGCGATGGGAGCGGTAATGAAGCACCTCAACGGCAGCTTCCGGGGACGCTTCGACGCGAAGGCCGCCAATGCGGCGGTCAAGGCCAAGTTCGCCTGAACCGGAATGCGGGCGGCAGCGATGCCGCCCGTAACGTGAGCCCGTCGCGAAGAGCAGGGCAGTGCCGGACACAGAACCGAAGCAGGAGACGAACCGCGTGAACAGATGCATCTCCATAATGCTGGCAGCACTGGCTACGTCGATGTCGGCGGACGCCGCTTCGGCCGAACGCCCCACGCGGACGACGATCCTGTCGGGCAAGGCGGCCCGGGAGGTGCTTCGCCAGTGCTCGCGCCCGACCCCGGAGGCGGGCACGGCCTTCTTCCGCCCCGTGCCGACCCAGATCGACACGCTCGACAGGGCAGTGATCACGTCGCGGAACGGTCAGCTTCCGGCCGGCGCGCGGACGCTCCGCGGCCTGCGGTCGGGCTATGCGGTGGAGGTCGTGGGCATCGTTCGCTCCGGTAGGCGCTTCGTCTACGGCAGCTACTACCCGCTCTCCATGCAGGAGGGCATCAAGTCCGCGTCGAAGTCGCCGACGATCGTGTGCGATGGCGGGTCGCGCTTCTTCGGAGCCGAGATCGACGCCGCCACCGGACGCCTCGTCCACATCGCCTTCAACGGTCGCCCATAGGATACAGCCATGAAGCTACGCAACGACGCCTCGATCGCTCATGCGGTGGTGCAGCTCGCCAGCGCGTTCGACGACGAGCCGCTCTCGGGACGGACGGCGGCCTGCATCCTGTCGCGCGCCCCGGGAGACGGCGCACCGCCCCTGGTACGGTCGATCGCCGAGGCTCTGGGCCTCGAGACCGTCGTCCTGCGGATGAACGCCGTCGGCGGAGATATGCCCGCGCTCGAGCCCGTCGCGGCGATGATCGACACGGCCATGGCGACCGGCCGCCCGGTAATGATCCTGCTGGACGAGGCCCATGCAGCGGAGCCGCTCGTGCTGGCTTCCATCTCCGCCATGGCCGCCGCCCACGAGTGGGACCAGCCATGCCTGATCCTGGCCATCAGCACCTCCGCCGGCGAGCACGAGGTCGCACGCCAGGTCGCTCAGGGAATGCGCATCGCCGGAAACGAGATCGCCATGCACCGCACCGCGGACGAGAACATGCGTCTCGTGCAGCGCATCATCAGGACGATCCCATGACCTACTACGGAATATCCGACATCGACGCGCTGGCGGAGGCGACGCGCCTCGCAAGACGCTCGGGAATGGGCTTCGTCTTGGCCACGGTGGCCTTCAGCATGGCGCATGCCGCAGGCTACGAGGTGGCCGCGGCTCGGGCGTTCTCGCTGGTCTTCGGATACATGTTCTTCGGCGTCGCTCTGGCGACAGCCGCGCGACGCCGGATGCTGCAGGCATCCTCGAGGACAGGAACGACGTCCCGACTGATGACGATCGCCATGATGTGCGGCGGCTTCTTCCTGATGATCGGGGCAGGAAGCACGCTGGCGACGCTCATCGCGCTGGTTCTCGCCGGAGCGCCAGGCTGACGGCGGGCCTGGGCCCGCCGTCGTACAGTCACTGGCCGCGCGGAGGCTGCGAGGACCACTTGATGCCGGAGCCACCCTGCGGATACGAGCGCTGCATGTCGCTGTAGCCATAGTAGATGGTGCTCGGCTCGCACTGCATCAGCGGCGGCGGCCAGCCCTCGTATGCCTCCTCGGTGGCACAGTAGAAGCTGACGCTGCCGCAGCTGGCCATCACCTTGCCCACCGGATACAGACAGGTGAGACCGTTCTTCGAACCCGTGATCCTCACGGGCGACGCATGGTCAAGAACGGGCTCGTCCTGGTACGGCGGATACGTCACGGTGCCGGCATACTTGTAGATGGTGCCGTCATCCATGTAGATGCCGCGACCGCCGGATCCGACCGCATAGTATTTGGACATCGGCTCGATCGTCTTGTTGCTCCCGACCGTCTCCGTGATACCCTTGGTGTAGTTGTAGCGCTCCTGGCAGCAGGTCGCGCCGGATTCGACGCAGGCCTTGGCGCCGCCGCCGTACATCGATCCCGGGAATACGACCGTGCGCCAGCTGGTCAGATCGTCGCCCGGATACGAGTTGCCGGACTTGTGAGCCAGGCAGAGACCGTCCCACACGCTCTGGTCGAAGGTACGGTAGCAGGACCCCCCGTTCTTCACTCCGTCCATCGGACGATCTGAGGCGGCACATGCCGCCTCGTCGATACCTTCGAGCACCGTGCCGTCGGACCGGACGCAGCGCGACTGCGTCTGGTTGAGCAGAATGGGGCCTTCGGGGCTGTTCGGATCCGTCGTCGTGTGGCAGCCGATCTCGTAGGACTCCGTCTCCCATGTAGCGGTGCAGCCCGAGTAGTTGCCCCGTTCCGGCATCATCATCGCGTCGTCGGGCGAACCGCCGTCCTTCAGGTTGTTGGCGCAGACGCCAAGATCCACCTCCTCGCCGGAGGACTTGCTCACGCAGCGATATTCGGGAAACCGGATGGCATCAGCCGAGCAGGTCGCGGAGCCGCCGAACGGGTTGGTCCAATCGCCTTCGGAGACCTTCTCCTTCTCGTAGTCGCAGTTCGCCTGGGTGCCGACGTATCGGTTCGGCGGCGCGTAGCCGAGATCGTTCCGACACTCCTCGTAGGCGACATACAACTTCCCCTCGCCATCCGGGAAGGGAAGTTCCAGTTCCTGGGCCTTGATCGCACCGGCCTTGGCGTCGCCGGGCCTGACGACGGCAGCCGACATGCCGGCCTTGGTCGACGGATCCCAGATCGCGCGGCTCATCCTGGGAGCCGCTCCGCTGAAGGAAACCTTGACCGTGCCGTCGTCGATGGCACTGAGCATGGGAATGTCGTACGGATACTTCACGCAGCGCACGGCGCGTGTCAGCGTCGACTGAACGCCGCACTGGCCGCCGCCGGTCCACTGTCCCACCTCCCATTCGTAGTATCCGCCGCCGCCGCCGGACGAAGGATCGTCGGGACGGGTCGAGGGATCATCCTCAAGGCCAGGAACGTCACCGGGACCGGGACCGGGCCCCGGATTTACCGGCCCGGTCGGAGAGCAGGAGGCGGCGGTCTGCTGGATCTGCTCGTTGGTCTGGAGGCCGAGCTTCGCCATGACGGCGGCGGCAGCGGCAGAGGGGACGTAGGACTGGCACGTCGAATCGGGCTGGGATGCCGCCACGAGAGTGGTCGACGACCCGTCCAGTCCGATGCAGAACTTGAACAGCGACCCGCTCTCGCAGGATCCTACCCAGCCGTAGATGTTGTTCGGATTCGAGCACATGTCGGCCGGCGAGACGGTCCCGCCCGGCAGGTATCCTGCCCATGCCGCAAGATTCCTGGACTCGTCCGACTGCGGCTGGCGACACAGCGCCTCGTCGACCTGAACGGTGTCGTATCCGCCCCTGTCGTCGGTAGCGGTGATCCTGAAGCAGACTCCATCGGACGGACACATCGGCCGATAGCCGAACGCCACGGTGCCATTCGAAGGCGACTCGGGAAACTTGGGATCAACCACAACGGGCGGGGTCGGCGTCGGCGTAGTCCCACCCGGCGTGGGCGTGACCACCGGAGGCGGAGTGCCCGTCTGCTCACTGCGAGTGGAGCGGTTGTCGATGGGGCGCCGCATGAGGACGGACTCGCCGGCCTGGGACTGAGCCAGGACAGGCTGGGCGGCGGATGCCAGTCCGACAAGCGCGACAGTGGACAGGAAGATCGAGCGGCGCACAGTGTTCCCTTTGTTCTGGCGTGGCCGGCATCGCCGTCCTACAAGGAATGCCGTCACTATCAAAGATCTGCCATCCTGAAAACAGGAATCAACATGACCGCGAGACTTACCTCCATCCTCATAATCGCCTTGACCCTCGGCGCCTGCACTACGCTGGGTGCGTGCGGAGGCAAGGAGGCGGCCATGACACCTGCAGCCGGGACCGGTACCGGACAGAGGGTGACCATGGATCAGGCGCGTCAGCTCGCGCTCGAGCCCTTCGAAGGCCCGTCGCGGTGGTACGCGGTCATGGACTACGCTCGAGGACGCCGGGTAGCGATCGTCTCGGACCCGAGCGCGCCGGGCGGCTCGGAGCGCAGACTGCTGTCGCTTGACGACGGCGACGGCTATGTCGTCTCGCGCATCCGCGTGACCTGCCCGGTAGGAGCATATGTCGTGCGGGATGCACGGGCATCGAAGACCGATGCCGGGAAGCCATCGCAGGCGTCTTCGGGAACGCCGGGACTCGACATCCGCACCGACATGGCCGCCATCTGCACCCGGACCGCCAAGTTGCCGACCTTCGAAGGAAGGCTCGCGGCCGCCGTGGCGAAGGCTCGGACGCTGAACCTCGCGCTCGCCAGCGAGCGTCCTGCCACAGCGTCGGCGAGCGAGGCGAAGCTGAAGCCCGATCCACGCGCTCCGCAGACCCAGGTCATCCGTCTCCCCAATCGTCGACCGGCGGACAAGTAACCCAGGAGACCCTATCGGGCGGGCGGCGCCTTCCTGATCGTCGGCTCGCCGTCGCTCGTGCGCGGACCTATCCCGTGCATCGCACGGCGCCTGGTCTCCATCATCGTGCGGTACGCGTCGACCCTCGCGTCGCCGGACCTGACGATCGCGACAGGCTCCAGCGCGGAGACGCCGCGGCTGCTGTTCTGCCTGATCCTCGCCGCTTCCGCACGACGCTGCTCCACTCCGGGGGCTTTCGACGCCGCAGGCGAGGGGTCGCGGCCACAGCCGCCGAGCATGACGATATGGACGACCAGGAGGCATGGAATGAGCTTCTTCATGCCACCGTTATAGGAAGCCCTCTCCGATTGCGTCAAACCACGCGTATCGACTGACCATGTCGACCGGACATCAGGCACATCCACCCGAAGGGAATAAGATGGAAGCGAAGAACATGGACGAAGACACGCGGTTCGCCCTCTTCTCCGGCATCATGCTGAAGAGATCGCTGCAGCTGTCCCGTCGGATTCTGGCAATCACCGTCGCGATCTGCATCGTGGCCGTCTTCGTGACGGCGCTGCCCGACACATCGCGGCTACTGAAGCTGATAATGGCCAGCAACGCCCTTCTCATGGTCTGGGGCAACAGACGGGCGATCATGGAGTCCCGACGCAACAGGAACCTCCTCGCGGACAGCCGCATCGCCAACGAACGGCGAACCGTGGTATCGACGATGAAGGCGGACTGGGCCGCGCTGTGCATAGCGACGGCGACCTCGCTCTACCTCTTCTGGGCGGCCATGCAGGGAGCGCCGTCTTGACCGTCGGTCCCGAGCTTCCTGGACGAACCGCGCGCTTCCACTTCGATCCCATGCACGACTCCGCCGACATCCCCTCGATCGACGAGATCGTCCGGTGGGCGATGGGGCGGGCGGAGGTAGAAGGATCACCACTCCACAGCAGTCTCGCATCGGTACGCACCAGCAGGAAGGCGCGCCTCTCTCCGCTGCAGCGTATCGCCGAGCTCATGCCTCCGATACGGGAGCGAGGCGACGGACGCCTCCTGGAGACGATCACCGCATCCATGCGTCGCAGACTATCGCCTGCACGCGACATGATGGAGGAGTTCGGCGTGGACCTGCGGGCGCACCGGTTTCTCGGTCTGACGCTCGAGGCCCTCGCCTCCTATGCGATGATGGCGCCCATCGAGGACGAGCAGCGCCGCTTCCTGGCCGACAACCCCGACTTCCCTCGCGAGGACGTGGACCGGATCGTACAGGTCCTCGACCAGATCGACACCGAACAGCGGATGGCGGCGAGCCTCGCTGCCATCAGGGTCGGCCTCGAGAACGACGCGCTCATGGCCCTGATGACCAGCGAGAAGCTCGTACGGGACCGGCCGCGCCATGTGGCGGCCATGAAGGCCGCTATCGACGAGGTGCGTCAGGTGGAGATGCGCGAGCGGCTCGTCGACATGATCGCGAAGGTCGAGGCAGCCAGTCAGTAGAAAGGGGCCCCGGCCCATCGGCCGGGACCCCTCGGGGGGACTTCGTGAAAGGCGGTCCGCTTAGCGGACGGCGCCCCTGCGGACCAGATTGACGATCGCCAGCAGGATGACCGCGCCGACCAGCGACGTCAGGAACGTGGTGAGCGTCAGGCCTGAGTTGTTGATGCTGCCGCCGAAGACCAGCGTCGCGATCATCGCGCCAACGATGCCGACGACGATGTTCAGGAAGATGCCCTGCTGCGCGTTGGTACGCATGATCATGCTCGCGAGCCAGCCGATGACGCCACCGACCACGAGCCACAGAATGAGACCCATCGGAAATTCTCCCTGAGAAAAGCTATGCCGTAAAAACGGATAGCTCTCGTATCCGTTCCGGAACGACACCTCAAAACCCGACAAAAATCACGGAAGGCACATCTCCATGAACGATACGGCCCCGAAGACAGGACTTGGCCGCAAAGTGGCTATCCTTGCAGGCACTGCCGTCCTGATGGGGATGCTGACTGCCATGGAGACCCGTCAGGCCGCCATCGAAAGAGATCCGGCCGTCCTCGAGACAAGGGCCCGGGAGGAGGCGCGTCAGGAGGCGGAGCTGAAGGCCTTCGACAAGAGGTCAAGAAAGCACGACAGGACGATGGCCTTCCTGCACTATCTCACCCTGGCGATCCTCGTACTGACCGCGTTGCTGATGGTCATCGTATTCGTCGGGTCCCTTGCCGCACGACAGAACGCGATCCGTCAGGGGAAGCCGATTCCGTCGATGCCGGACATGTCGATGCCCCCCTATATCCCGATCCACTAGGTGCTTCGACAGCACAGGCGCGTCGGAAACGCGATCTAGACCCACTACGACGGCACACGCCGCACCAGCATCAGCGCTGCATCCGCCCGTGGAGTCCGACGACGAGGATTCCGCGGTCGAAGAGCCATGCTCGCATCGCAGGACCGGACCACTCGCATGATGAAAGACGGAGGACAGCCACATGAAGAGGACACTCCCCGTGGCATGGGACGTGCTGTACCCCAACGCCATCGCCGAGGTGCGGGTCATGGGGGGATACGAATCCCTGATGGCCCTGAGCCGCGCGATCCCCGAGATCCCCTATGCACGGCTGTACAAGCTGGAACGAGGCACGTCGATCGCACGCGAGAGCGAGATCACGATCATCGCGAAGGCGCTCAGGACGAGACCGGCGACCCTGATGCTGTCGTCGATGAATGCGGAACAGGCGCAGGCATGGGCCGACTCGTCGAGCGTCCACCAGCGCAGGGTGCAAGGGGGCGACCACCAGTCGGTGATACTCGCCGCCGCGATCAGGTACGAGGCACGGCGCCGTACCTACCTGGGCAGGCACATCATCGACATCCTCGGAATACCGTGGTCGACATACCACAAGATGATAAACGCCGAGCGACCGATCGACAGATGGAGCGACCGCGCGATGCTGGGCATCATGAAGATGATGGAGGTACGCAGCTGGGACGCGGTGATACTCAGGTCGCAGAAGCTGCACGAGTCCGGTGTGCTGTCATCGCATCTTCAGCAAGTGACGACGCCACGCACGCGGTTCCACCCCGACGATCCCGACGCACGAGCGCCGTGGACCAAGGGCGTCCTCAGGAACCCCGTCGAGCGACATCCGACGATGACGCCGGCGCAGCGTTCGACCCGGTACCGGGACAGGGCGCCGAACGCTCCGAGATCGCGCGCAAGCGAAACGACGGCGACAGGCGGCGAGGACGTCAGGTCATCGCCCCCGAAGACGGCTCGCTTCCCGCGCGAGCACTACGAGGGCACGAACGACCAGAAGACGCTCGCGAGCGCCATCAGGATCACGCAGGAGACCGGCGAGATCAGCCAGTCCGATCTCGTGCACCTGATCCATGAGAATGCGGGCATCACCGTGGGCCAGGCGTGGTATGCGATCGGACGCCTTACGAAATCGGGCGCCCTGCCGTACCTCAGGACGGCTAGGGACCTCGTGATCAGGCCGCCTTATCCTCCGACCGCCCACATCATGCAGCAGGATCGACACCACTCATGACGACGACCGACATCCCCGAAACCCGGAGCCCGACCCGTTCGGAACGCTCTCTCCATATCCTCGACGGCATAACGCTGGCTCTGCTGGCTGTCGGAGCGATACTCATGATCATGACGACACGTCGCATCGACCTCCAGATCATGCTGATGGTCGCCGCCGGCCTGATGCTCGGCGTCTCGACGATCGTGTCGATGCACCGCCGCAGGACCGGCTACGAGCCTGCGATCAGGGGGCGTCCATTCGGGCTGCGGTTTCTCGTCAGGATCGCGCCGAGTCTGATGGTTCTGGCCGCGGCGATCATGTCGTTCGCCGAAAAAGGCTGACGGCGACGCCGTAGACACCCCGACGTGGCAGAAGCCGCACGACCATACAGGGAGACATTACATGACGACAGCTACCATATACCACGCCGAGGGCGTGCGCTTCGACGACACCCAGGCCCTCGACGAGGACCTGATGGAAAGCGCCGCGCTCCTCGATCTGTACGACGGCCGCGCCGCCTCGCTTCCGGGATGGAACGGACCGTTCATCGTCGACGCCGACGACGAGCTGCTGATCGCCGACGCCGACAGCGTCGGCCGCGTCGGCTACGGATCGACGACGAGGGTCGACCATCGCTGGACCCGTACCGTCACCGAGACGATCGCCCGCCACCTCGTGGCAGGAGAACTCGTCTTCGAGATCATCGAGGAGGGACAGCCCTGCGAGTACGTCGTGATCACGCCCGGCAGCTTCGACGTCCGCGAGGACTACTAGCCCTCGACGACCGCCGGTGCGAGCGGATGACCGCGACCGGCAGCGCCCGACCGCCGACGCGCCAGGCGGGTGACGATCCTGCCGACAAGGCCGTGCCGCCCCTTCTTCCATGCCTTCTCGTGAAAGAAGAACGCGACCGCGTTGATGCATGGCTCGATGATCGCGATGCCGCCAGCCATGCTGACGGAACCCGTGAACCAGTAGGCCACGCTGAACCCGATGGTCAGATGGATCGACAGGTACGTCAGGGTCTTGATCAGATCGGTCGACATGCGTCGGGGTCAAGCGCCCGGGACGCCGACCGGTTCCCCCGAAAACGAAAGGACGACCCATGCACCGGATCTCCGCACCGCTCGGCGCCGACCATGTCGCTGCCTGCGACGCGATCGCGCGCCTGCTGCTGCCCGACGGCATCGCCGTCGAGCGCTACGACGCCATCTCGATCGACACCATCAGCGGTCGCGAGGAAGTAAGCGGCGTCTGCCTTCACGTCTCCGCGCAGCGCGACATCGCGAGCACCCACACAGAGCCCGACAGCCCGCTGGTGCATGCGGCGGGCGACTGCTGGCAGGAAGTCTGGTATGCATGGCAGGATCCGGCGGCCGCACGTCCGGGTCTCCAGGCGATGCGCGTAGTCTAAGGGACAGGAGACCAGCATGAAAGAAGCCCTCGACGCCAATGCCGACCCGCACCTGTCCGAGCATCCCTCAGGCGAGGAGATGAGGTCCCGGATGACCTCCCTCGTAGACGAGATCGAGCGCACCACGCGTATCGGCGTCAGGCTGTGGACGCTGGCGGGTCTCGTCGGATGCTTCAGCCTGGCAATGGGAACCTACAACCATCGCCCCCTCTCCATGCTCATGGCGCTGGTCTGCATCGGCTTCTCGGCGTGGAACGTCCGCGCCAGCCTGAGGGCCGCCCGGGAGATGAAGGCATGGCGCGACGAATGGTCGCGGCCATGAACGCTACGCGGCACATCGCAGGCGTCGTCCGATGAGCGACGATCTTCGGATACAGCTGGCCCATGCCATCCGAGAAGCGTCCGGACTCGGCCTTCAGGACGTGCAGGGAATCATGACCGACGCGGAGGAGAACCTCGGCGGAGACCATGTCCTCGCGTCGCTGGTCCGTCACGCGCGCGGCTTCGCCATCAGCGTGAAGAGCCCCGATCCGTCCGTGACGCCGGCCCAGGCCCGTCGGGACTGGGACGTGAGATGGGCCCGATCGGCGATGCCCGATATCGAGCCCGGCAGGTGGGAGGAGGTACGTCGCCTCTCCGAGGAGATGGCGGCCCGACGATAGACCCGAGGGGAAAAGAGATGACGAACATTGAGGCCGACCTGTCGGCCCTGGGCCTCGTGGCGCGCGACGCGCAGACGCTCATGGCCGGCTGGCTCAAGCAGGATGCGGACGAAGGACGTATCTCGCTGATCGAGGCGCCGCCCGCGACCGGAAAGACGCTCGTCATGCTCCAGCATGCTCTGCGGCTGGCCGAACGGACCGGAGACCGGGTAGTCGTCGCCGTGCCGACGCTGTCGGTGATGAGGCAGACGCTGGACGCGGGACGTCGACTGATCGCGGCGACAGAAATGGCGACCGACCTGGCCCCGATCTACGGCCGGCAGGAATACGTGAACCCCGACATGACGGGCGAATGGCTGTCCGAACGGCTTCCGGAGGCCCTGCCGGTCTTCGCGGCCTGGTGCTCGAACCAGCGCGAAGAGCCGATCACCGGCGGATGGACGCGATCGTCTCTCGACGAGGCTTTCCGCGACGCGGGATACGACATCGACCTCGGCATCGAGACGACGCTGCTATCGCGCAGACACCAGGAGGCCGAGGCGGCATATCGCCGCCAGTACGAGACGAACGCGCAGGTGATCGTCTGTACCCACGTGCTCCTCGCACGAGACGTGACCACCCGCGTCGGCCGTCGGACCGACGACCATGGGGACATGTCCGCGATGGTGCTCGCCAACGAACGGCGGCTGCGCGAGGAGACCGCCGACGACCGCATCCTTCCCGAATGGCGGCATCTGATCGTCGACGAGGCACACCAGCTCGCCACGGGGTTCATGATGGCCCTGACGTCGAGACTGTCGTTCCGACGCCTGCTGTCGATCCTCGGTGACCGCCACGCCGACGGAGCCGCCGTTCCGGACAGGCCCCTGGCGCTTCTGAAGCGGACGGTGGCCATGTTCGAGAGCGGAAGCGACGTGCGCAAGGGCGTCCGCAGCCGCAGGCTGGGCATGGATGGCAAGCACGATCGAGCGCTGGTACGCGCCGTGGAGCAGTGCATTCCTGAGAATGCCGCCACGCTCGGCGCCAGCGAGGCGGATACCGGCTACCTGCGACGCTTCAGGGATGCAGCCGTGCTGGCGCAGCGCGGACGCTCGCGGGTCACCCCGAGCATGACCTGGAGCGAGATCCACCACGTCCTCGGGCTGTCGGTCACGCCGCTCTCCTTCGGACGGCAGCTCGACTTCCTGTTCCGCTCGTGCCGGTCGGCGGCGCTGCTGTCGGCGACGCTCTACAGCCACGACGACGACGAGCCGCACGACCACGTGGCGCGCCAGCTCATGCTTCCGCTGGACCGGGTCGGCCTCCATCCACCGATCCCGTCCGACTGGCAGACGCGGGACGTGATACTGCACCTGCCCGAGGGCGAGATGGCGCGGGATCTCGATCCGCGGCGACGCGACTGGGCCAGCAGCCTGGCCGAGACGATCGCGCTCGCCGCCGTGGACTCCGCGCTCGGCATGCTGGTGCTCGCCACTAGCCACGCCGACATCGCAGAGGTCAACGAACTGCTGGAGGAGGACCATTCGGACAGGCTCATCGTGACGGACGAGCGCGGCGTCGGGCCTGCAGCACGACGCTTCGTAGAGGCGGCGCGCGCGGGCCAGCGTCCGATCTGGCTCGCCACGGGGCCGGCCTGGACGGGCCTGGACCTGCCCGAGGACGCCATCGACAGCCTCCTCGTCACGCGGCTGCCCTACGGCCTGTCCAACCCGGTCATGCACGAGCACCTGATGGGCACCGTGCGCACGAAGCTCGACTTCCGGGATGCCGAGACCGACATGATCAAGACGCTGCGCCAGGGCATCGGCCGCCTCGTGCGCGACCGCGACAGCCGTCGTCCGCGCTTCCTGTGGATGGCGGACGGACGGCTCGACGGGGCGCGTGCCGGCCTGCGGGCACGCGCCATGCTGGGGTGCTACGCCGATCAGGTCGCCTTCGACCGCTAGCCCGCCATACGATACACCTCGATCAAGGAACGCAATATGCAGGACACCACCCTGAAGGCCGACGGAATCCCCCTCCTGACGCGCACCCTCGTCATCTCGGCCATAGTGGCGATGCTCTTCGGGCCGACGCTCGCCATGTGTCTGTTCGCCCGCTCGCTCACACCCGATATCGTCTATCGCTGGACCGCGGAGGGGTGGGGTGGCGCATACGGTCTGACCGGCATAGCGCTGGCGGCCATCGTCGCGGCCCTGCCCATGGTCGTCGGCCAGCGAACCGATTCCCTAGAGAGCGCATGGGGAGCGACTCTCGGGTGGACGATCTTCGTGTTCACGATCGGGACGGGCATCGCCGCAGTCGATATCGAGGGTTCGCACAATCCCTACACGAGGGCGAAGCCCGCATCCGCCTGGCAGTATGCGGATCTGGCATCCGCCAGGCGCTATCCTGCAGTGGCCGCCCAGATACGGGAGGCGGCATCGGACGGCGTCATGACGACGGGCGAGGCGCACGACATCCTCGACGGCGACGTTCTACGCAAGGCCGAGAACGACGCGGCCAAGGTCCGGCTGGACCGCGCCCGCGCCGACGTGCTTTCACTCCGCTAGGCGACGGACGTCACCGGGTCGACATGTAGTGGCGCATGCCCTCGCGCCATTCCGGCGTCTGCATACGGAGATGGACGGCCATGAGCCTGCCCTCTTCCACCGCGATCAGAATGGGGATCTGATCGCGCCAGGCGTCCTCGTCCTGTCCGAGATGGCGAGCCACCGCCCTCGCCTGCTGCTCGACCTCCTCCGCAAGATCCGCACGGGACACGTTCTCGCGTGCCTGGGCCAGCCGGCCCTCCTCAGTTCGTATATCGGCCATGAGGGCACGCTAGAACGCACCGGCCGCAATGGCAACGTCCCGACTACCGCCCGCGCATGCCACGCGCAGCCACACGACCATGAACAGGACATCCACGACATGAAGACAGCCACGATACTGTCACGTATCCCATATGCACAGATCGCCCTCTTTCTGATCAGCATCGCCCTAGTCATCGGGGCAGCGCTCGGCATGATGGTCCTCACTCCGCCCGTGTTCGAGAAGGCCGCGGACAGGGCGATCAGCGCGACAGGCGCGGGCTACTACATGCAGGTCGTGCAGAAGTGCCCGTCGCTGGAACCGCAGGCCCGGGCGATGATGGCGGACCACGACGCCGACAGGGCCGAGATCCGCCGCATGAACGCATACGTCGTCACGGCGAAGTCCATCGTCGGCGAGCGCAGGTGCGCCGTGGAGCCTGTCGATCTCGACCGCAAGGATCCGGGTCCGTTCATCCTGTGACACGATGCGGGCGACACGCCTGCACGGACACGGGACCGGCGGACGTCGGTCTTTCCCGAACCAACGACACTGAACGAAGACAGGATATGACATGGAAAAACAGGTACTGATCGCGATCGTCGTCATCATCCTCGTCGGGCTGGGCTGCTACCACCTCCGCTGCATGCTGACGGAGAAGAAGGGCGTCAGCCTCGACAAGGGCGAGCCGGCCGAGCCGCCGGCGATGATCGACGAGGGCGTCGTCATGCGGATCGGCATCGTGTCGAACCAATGGGGCCCGACGGCGCACATCCTCCTGGAGGATAGGCCCGGCCGCCCGATCACGTTCTCGTTCGGCACGGACGATGCGGCCATCGCGCTCACGCAGGTGGGCGACCGGGTGCGCCTCGAGCGCGAGGATGCGGACGCCGACGAGTACGAGTTCAGGAATCTGACGACGGGACTCACCGCCACCAGCGAATAGGACGATACAGGCACGTCGCGGCACGCGATGCTTGCCGTAGATCGATCATCGTCCTACAATGCGACCAGGGCCACGCGGAGGCCTGTCGTCCACCGAGCTGACGAACCCATGCGGCCCGCTGTACATAGTGCCCATCGCCTCCACAGGCCCGATGGTAGCATGCGTGGACGGTGCGACCGCAGGGCTCTGCGGAGACGATTACCCATGACCAAGACAATCGAACCCAAACCGGTGCGCGAAGCTCGTGCCGCAGCCCGCCGCATGGCGAGGAAGACGGATCTCGGATACCAGCAGGCGCTCGACAGGGTCGCGCGCGATGCGGGTGCCGAGCACTGGGCGGCATTCACAGCCAGACACCCCGCCTGTCCCGTAGAGGATGAGGCCACGGCTCCGGGGACGCCAGACTCCCAGGACGGTACGACGCGCCGCTCGGGCCTGCGGCCGCTCGTCCGGGCGATCGCCTCGGGCGAGATGGCGGAGCGCGCCCTCGCCGGTAACGAGGCCGATGCGGCGAAGGAGGCGAGACACGGCTTCAGTCCCGAGACCAATGCGGTGTCGA
>Ga0308163_10001191_pt1 | contig 30891 bp, 32 predicted proteins | sample PhyTR1_FD_201037 | JGI IMG/M metagenome (GOLD analysis project Ga0308163, IMG submission 201037) | Phyllosphere microbial communities from UC Gill Tract Community Farm, Albany, California, United States - DLSLT.R1 | ecosystem: Host-associated > Plants > Phyllosphere > Unclassified | place: USA... | reverse complement strand
GATCCCGCTGTTCGGCATGAACCTGTTCGGCTCGGCCTTCTACATCTTCCTGCAGCGCCAGTTCTTCCTCGGGCTGCCGCGGGAGCTGTTCGAGGCGGCGAGGCTCGACGGCGCCAGCTACTTCGGGATGTTCCGGCGGATCGCGCTGCCGCTGTCGATCCCGTCGTTCGTCATCATCTTCATCTTCGAGTTCCAGGCCAGCTGGAACAACCTGCAGGCGTCGCTCATCTACCTCAACGCCGGCAGCGTCGAGGGGTTCACCGTGCCGCTCGGCCTGTCCTACGCGATGACCGCGTTCAGCCCGACGAACGGCGGGCAGGGCGACTACCAGCTCGTGATGGTGGCGGCGCTCCTCGTGACCCTGCCGATGCTGCTGCTCTTCGCGTTCGGGCAGCGCTACTTCGTGGAGGGCATCGCGACGCAGGGGCGGAAGGGCTGAGTCAGCCTCGACGTGGTTCGGAGATCTCGTCTCCAGCGAGGAGGCGGGTCACGTTCCACTCGAGGCCTTCCCGCATGCCCGGCGTCGTCTCCGGAGGCGCCTCGATCGCGTCCAGCGCTCGCGCGAACCGCTCGATCAGGTCCTCGACGACGGCCTCGATCCGCCGCCGACTCGTCACCCGCCAGGAGTCCGCCTCGCGCACGATCCGCTCGACGCTCATGCGCCGGTGGTCGAACCGGCCGTCGACCGCGAGCGCCATGTTCCAGTCGATGCGTCCCGGCTGGTACAGGTTGGGCACCGCGTCGTAGACGTCGGACAGCGTGTCCCTGCCGGGGAGGTGGATGATGCCGACGTTCTTGGCGTGACCGTCGTTGTCGCCGATCAGGATGCGGTACGTCAGCTGGCGGATCCACAGCTCGACCGCGTCCTCGTCGAGGCTCGCCGCCGCCTCGGCGATGCGCAGAGCCGATGGCCGCCGGGTCGAGGCGGGTTCACGCGGATCCTGGGACTTCGCCTGGTCGTCGACCCAGTCGAGGCTGAGCGCCTGTGCCATGTCCTCCTGATGGAGCAGCTCGATCGTCTCTCCCGAGACGCGCCGGTCGAAGCGCTCGATCGCGAGGTAGGGGATGGATCCGGCCATGCCGATGGAGCTGTCGAACCTCGACAGGCCGAGCTCTCGGGTGAGCTGGTGGCTGTAGCGCTCATCGTGGATGGCGCTGGGTCGTGAGGGGAGCTGCGGCTTGACGATGTGGGTCGAGTGGGCACCACCGTGCGGCTGCAGCCATGGCCCCTTCTCGGTGAATCGCGTGAGCAGGACCTTGGGCTGGAACCCCTGGATCATGGACCTGCTGTCGTCGCGCACGGCGAGGTCCCCGTCCTTCACCGCCTTCCGCAGCAACCTGCCCAGGTCGGCGGTGCTCAGGGGATCGAAGTCCGCGGAGGAGGCCCGCGGCTCGGATGCTCCGTGGAAGGTCACGGCGCCGGCGATGGACGATCCGAACCGCTCGAGCGTCGCGTAGAGGTCACGCGGATCGAAGGAGTGCCGCTCCGCCAGCGCACGCCGCTGGTTCCCCTCGGGGGTGTAGCCGCCGAAGAGGCTCGAGGCCAGATCGCTCCGCACCTCGGCACCCGCGAGCGTCGCGAACGCCTCGGTCAAGCGCACATCCGTCGGAGAGCCCTCGGGGCTGACGAAGAACCGGATCCGCTCGGTCCGGCTCCCTCTTTCCACGCGGCCGAGGTCCGCACCGTGGAGCCGCACCGCGAGTGCCTCAGCCATCGCCCCGCTCCCGCTCGTCGAGCTCGTAGCTGACGGTGACCCGGATCCGGAGCAGCCGCAGCACGCGGAAGAGCCGCGTGACGAACAGCGGAGGCCGTGCGCCCGACTCCAGCTCTCGGACGTAGAACCGCTCGAAGCCGAGCCTCTCGGCGAGTTCGGACTGGGTCAACCCGCGGCCGAGGCGGACGTGCTTGATCGCCTCTCCCAGATCGGAGTACTTGCGGATCTCGTGGCTCGGCATGGTGATGTGAGCATATCCCCACATGAAGCGGATGTGAGCGAATCCTCACATTCGCATGATGTGGGGATATCCCCACATCCTGCGACGGCCTGGCGCGGGTCAGCTCCCGGAGTCGACGACCTTGAGGCCGACCACGCAGCCCACCAGGCCGAGCAGCAGCAGGACCTTGACGACGCTCGCGGGCTCCTCGCCCGTGACGATCGCGTAGGTCACCGTCAGCGCCGCGCCGATGCCGACCCACACGGCGTACGCGGTGCCCGTGCTGATCTCGCGCATGGCGAAGGCGAGGCCCGCCATGCTCGCGACCACGGCCACGGCGAAGACGAGCGTCGGCACGAGCTTCGTGAACCCGGCGGACCGCCCGAGGGCGGTGGCCCACACGGCCTCGAGCACCCCGGACACGATGAGGACGATCCACGACACGGCTGCTCCTTGCGGCCAGTCTTGTCGCGTTCCGGGTACTGATCCCTCGTCCGGGGGCGCGGATGGGCGCCCGCGGACGACGCTACTCGCGTGCCCGGCGCGTGTCCGGCGCGTCCCGCGCGTCCCGCCCCGATGCGCCGCGGATCAGCGCGCCGCCTGCTCGTAGGCCCGCATGGCCGCCGTCTGCGCGTCGCCGAGCGCCTGCTCCGGCGTCTTGTCGCCGAGGAGCGTCGAGGCCACCGCGTTCTGCAGCTCGCTCTGGATCTGCTGCCCGGCCGGCGACCCGCCGATCGACCGGCCCTCCGCCACCACGTCGTAGTACGTCGCGATGGCCTGGTCGATCCCGTCGTCGCCGCTCGGCACCACGTGGGCGTCGCGGATGGCCTGGTCGGCCGCCGGGGATCCCGTGAACAGGCCCGTGTTGATGCCGCCGTTCTCCGTCACCGTCGCGGCGCGCACGTCGCCCGCGGCCTCCCACGCCTCCTGGCTGGTGAGGTCGAGCATCCACGCGCACGCGGCGTCCTTGTTCTCGGCGCCCGCCGGGATCACGAACGCGGATCCGCCGGCCACCGCGAACGGCTCCCCGTCGCGGTCGCGGAACGGCACGGCCGAGATGTCGATGTCGTCCCGGTAGGGCGCGACCACGTTGAGGTACCACTGGGCGTCGATCTGCGCGCCGACCTGGTCCGCCACGAACTGGTTGCCGTCGCCGAAGGTGTCGAAGGCGTCGCTGAAGCTCTTCCCCTTCGCGTAGCCGCCCTGCGCGTCGGACAGCTCCTTCAGGAACTCGAGGCCGGGGAGGTTGGCGGGGTCGTCGAGGGTGGGCTCGCCCTCGTCGTCGACGAGCTGGCCGCCGAATCCGAGCATCCAGAGCGCGGCCTGGCTGGTGGGCACGGCGTCGAGGCCGAGCACCGCGGGGTCGCCGCCGGACTCCCGGTAGACCTTCCCGACGGCGTCGAGCAGCTGGTCGGGCTTCGAGGTGTCGAATTGGTCGCCCGTGACGCCGGCCGCGCCGAGCACGCGCTCGTTGAGGAGGATCGCCGGCGGCTGGAAGAACTGCGGCACGGCCCAGATCGCGTCGTCGTAGCGGATGTCGTTCGTGACGGACTCGTAGAAGCGCTCCTCCGGGTCGACGCCGTTCACCGAGTAGCACTCGTCGAGCGGGAGGATCAGGTCCTGGGCCGCGTAGGTCGCCACGAACTGGCGGTCCATCTGCACGACGTCGGGCGTCTGGCCGCTCGCGACGCGGGTCGTGAACTTCTGCGCGTCGAAGGCGGTGGAGTCGAGCTCGACGTCCACGTCGGAGAGGGCGTCCGCCGCGTGCGCCAGGCGGGCCTCGCCCACGTCGTCGGCGCCGTCGAACGCCCAGGCCTTCAGGGTGCCGGTGGCCTCCTTCGTGAAGGAGGCGTCGGCCGCGCCGGTGCCGCCGGATCCGCATCCCGCGAGCAGCGTGGCCGTGGCGGCCGCCGCGATGACGGCGAGCGTCCTGTGTGTCCTGGTCATGGCGATCCCTCCGAGCGCGCCGGGCCTCGTCGCCCGCTCCTCGAACGTACGCCGCTTCTCCTCCGGCGATCCGGGCCGGTGGCGGCGCGCGCGCGTCAGGCGCGGAGCAGCTCCGCGATGGCGTCGCGCGCGCGGGCGCCCTCGGGGATGGGCATGAGCGCGTACACGTGCAGGAGGTTCGGCTCGACGTGGATCCGCACCGGATGCCCGACCGCGGCCGCCTTCCGCTCGAGGGCGCGCGCGTCGGCGAAGAGGATGTCGTGCGTGCCGGTGAACACCGTGACGCGGCCCACCCCGGCGAGCGACCCGTGCAGCGGGCTCACCCGCGGATCCTCCACCGGCAGCTCCCCGCGCCACGACTCCACCGCGGCGCGCATGCCGTCGACCGCGAGCCACGGATCGGTCGGCTGGATGCGGGCGATGAGCGGATCCGTGAACGACAGGTCGAGCGCGGGCGACAGCAGCACGACGTCGCGCGGCGCGGGCACGCCCCGGTCGCGCAGCACCATGGCGGAAGACAGGGCGATCTGGCCGCCCGCCGAGTCGCCCATCAGCGTCACGCGGTCGGCGCCGACCTCGGCGACGAGCGCCTCCGCGAGGTCCGCCGTGCGCGCGACGACCTCGGCGGCGGTGCCCGAGGGGACGAGCGGGTAGATGGGGACGGTGAAGGTGGTGCCGGTGCGGCGGGCGAGTCCCGCGACCAGCCACCAGTGGAACGGCGAGATCTCGTGGGTCCAGCCGCCGCCGTGCGCGTAGAGGGCCCGTCGGGGACCCCCGCCGACCTCGCGCGCCGGCGCGACCTCGTAGACGTGCCAGCCGCGCTCCACCCGCGCGGTGACGCGCACGCCGCGGAGGAGCGGGGGCGGCGCGAACCCGCCCGGCCGGAGCAGCTTGCGGCCGGCGCGTCGCATGGTGCGGTCGGGCGACGCGAACTCGCCCTGCCCGCCGACCATCGCGATGACCGGCGGCGCGAGCCGCGACAGCAGGCTGCGGGGCGTGCGCGTCACGGTCGGCACCGGGACGTCGGGACGGGCGGGGTGGTCATCGTGGGGCTCGCGTGCCGTCGGGTCAGGCCGCGGGGCTGTACCACTTGGAGACCAGGTGGTCGGCCTCCACGCGGCGGATGGTGCCGGAGTGCGAGCGGAGCACGATGCTCGAGGTGCGGATCATGCCGCGGTGGCGGGTGACGCCCGCGACGAGCGCGCCGTCGGTGACGCCGGTGGCCACGAAGTACGCGTTGTCGCCCGTGACGAGGTCGTCCTGGTCGAGGATGCGGTCGAGGTCGTGGCCCGCGTCGACCGCGCGCTGCCGCTCGGCGTCGTCCTTGGGGGCGAGGCGCGAGAGGAGCACGCCGCCGAGCGCCTTGATCGCGCACGCCGTGATGATGCCCTCGGGGGTGCCGCCGATGCCGACGCACATGTCGATGCGCGAGTCGGGGCGCGCCGCGTTGATGCCGCCGGCGACGTCGCCGTCGAGCAGCAGGCGGGTGGAGGCGCCGGCCGCGCGGATCTGCGCGATGAGGTCGGCGTGACGCGGCCGGTCGAGCACGGCCACCTGCATGTCCTCGACGGCGAGGCCCTTGGCGTCGGCGAGCGCGCGGATGTTGTCGCCGATGGGGCGGTCGAGGTCGACGACGCCGCGGCCCTCGGGCCCGGTGACGAGCTTGTCCATGTAGAAGACGGCCGACGGGTCGAACATGCTGCCGCGGTCGCTCACCGCGATGACGGAGAGGGCGTTCATGCGGCCGGCGGCGGTGAGGCTCGTGCCGTCGATCGGATCCACCGCGATGTCGCACGCGGGGCCGAAGCCGTTGCCGACGTGCTCGCCGTTGAAGAGCATCGGCGCCTCGTCCTTCTCGCCCTCGCCGATGACCACGAGGCCGTCGAACGCGACGGTGCCGAGGAACTTGCGCATGGCGTCGACCGCGGCGCCGTCGGCGGCGTTCTTGTCGCCCTTGCCGATGAAGGGGGCGGAGCGGATGGCCGCGGCCTCGGTGGCCCGCACGAGCTCCATCCCGAGGTTGCGATCCGGATTCGAGTAGTTCTCCTCGGTCATGGTGGGGTCCTCCCGTAGAGACGTGCGCGGGCGGCTCCATCGACTCCGCAGGTGCGTCGCTACGATCCTACGGCGGGGGTGGAGGCCCTCCAGCTCCGGCCGGCGATGTACCGGACCATGACGTTGAGGGTGGCGACGAGCGGCACCGCGAACAGCGCGCCGGCGACGCCGCCGACATAGGAGCCGGCCGCGACGGAGAGCACCACGGCGAGCGGATGCACGTGCACCGCCCCGCCCATGACGAGCGGCTGCAGCACGTGCGACTCGAGCAGGTGCACGCCGATGACGGCGGCCAGCATGATGACGGCCTGCAGCGGCCCGACGAACACGAGCGCGATGACGACCGCGAACGCGCCCGACACGATGGCGCCCACGACCGGGATGAAGGACGCGAGGAACACGACGACCGCGATGGGGACGGCGAGCGGGAGGCCGAGGAGCCACGCGGCGATGCCGATGCCGACCGCGTTGCCCGCGGCCACGAAGATCTGCACGCGCGTGAACGCGGAGAGCGTGCCCCAGCCCGCGCGGCCGGCGCCGTCGATGGCGGGACGCGCGCGCCGCGGGAAGACCCGGACGACGAAGCGCCAGATGCCGCGCCCGTCGATGAGCACGATGACGATGGTGAAGAACGCGAGCAGCGCGCCCGTGACGAGGTGGCCGACGCCGAGCCCCGCGTCGAGCGCGCCGGTGAGGAGCGCCTCGCGGCTGTTCTCGAGCGCCTTGCCGGCGGAGGCGAGCAGCGCGTCGTAGTCGGTCGGCACCACGTTGAACGGGGGCTGCGCGAGGAGCTCACGCACGTGCTCGAACCGCTCCATCGCCTCCCGCTGGAGGGTGGGGATGCCCGTGCGGATCTGCGTGACGAGCAGCACCACGAGCCCGGAGATGACGACCGCGGTCGCCAGCAGCGTGGACGTGATGGCCAGCCACGCGGGCCAGCGCCGCTTCCGCAGCGCCGCGACGAGCGGCTGCAGCAGCGCGCAGACGAGGAGGCCGATGAGGAACGGGATGACCACCTCCTTGAGCGAGACGAGGATCCACACGGCGGCGGCGACCGCGATGCCGATGACCACCAGGCGCCACGACCAGTCGGCCGCGAGCACGACGCCCGGGGAGACGCCGCGTCGCCCGGCCTGCTCCGCGTGCGGTCCCTCGTCGGACGCGGACGCGGCGGTGGCGGCGGACGGCTCGGGCGCGCCCGGCGAGGGCTCGACGTCGTGGGACATGGCTGTGCTCCGATCTCGGTGCGCAAGGAGGAGGATCCCTCGGTCGGAGGAGGGCCTGCGCGCCCATCATGGCGGGGCCCGACGGATGCGCGGGCGACGGCGCCGGATGCGTGTGCATGAGGATCCTCCGCGTCGCTGTGCGGGATCCGTGCCGGCTGCGGATCGCGGACATGCGCGGCGCCCCCGAGTGGCTCGCGCGCGTCTCCCTCACCACCGAGCGCGAGGCGCAGGGGCGGCCCTCGTCGACTCGGTGTCGGGCGGCCGATCCGTCATCTCGCTGCCGCCGACGCGACCACGCGACCGAGCACCAGGCAGCCCAGGGCGGTGGTCCCGATCATCACAGGAACGGCGAACGCGATCTGCGATGGGTCGGTGAGGCCTCCCCACGACCACGGGTCCCACCGCCAGAAGCGGTCCTCGAGGACGCTGCCGCCGATCAGCAGGGAGACGAACGTGCCGATGATGCCCGCGGCCGTCGCCACGACACGGCCCGCGGCGATCGTCAGCACGAGCTGCACGCAGGTCCACATGACGCCGGCCAGCACGCACATGGCGACGAGCACCCGCACACGTGCCGGGTCGACCCCGACGGCGCCGAGGACCAGGAGCGGCACCACGACCGAGCACGAGGTGACGAGCGCCATGAGGGTCGCCGCGGCGAGTGCCGGCCGGACGAGGGCGACGGGCCTCGTCGCCACCGATCGCCATGCGGGTCGCAGCCGACCCCACACGATCAGCGGGGCGATGGATGCGACCACGGGGACGACGGCGAGCGGCACCACCTGGAGAACGCGCGCCGGGGGCTGCCACCGCGTCATCAGGAGGATGGACGCGGTGGCGACCAGCGGCACGATCCACAGAGGAGTCCGCCGCAGGGCGACGAGGGTCGCCCGCGTGACGCTCCGCGAGGACGGCTCCCGCCCGGCCCGACGCGGGTGCCGGGCGTCGGAGCGGAGCGAAGGCGCCACGCGAGGAGCCTCGTCCTCCGCGCGCACGACGGCAGCCGGGGCGGCGAGGCGATCCACCCCCAGGAGGCTGACCTCACGGCGACGGACGATCACGACGAGCACGGCGAATCCGAGGCAGGCCAGGGACCAGGGGACGGGGTCGATCTGCGCCAGCGGCGACCCGGGTGCCAGCGTGATCCCGTTGGAATGGGTCCCGAAGAGCGGGATCGTCGCCCGGACCGCCCACGCGGGCGGCACGGCGAACGCGAAGGGGGACTCCGCCGCCAGCGCACCGACGACGCACCACACCGCGCCGATGCCCAGCGACGCCAGCAGGCCGAGACGGCGCCCCACGCGCACGATGACCGCCGCGATGCTCACCGAGCCCGCCCACAGCGTCGCCGCCACGGCGGCGACGCGCACCCAGGGGAGCGTGGCGATGTCCTCGTGCGTCGCTCCGACGGCCAGGACGCCCGCGACGGCGCCGAGAGTCGTCATGAGGATGGAGAGCGCGGAGACGGCGGACTTCGCCGCATCCATCTGCCATCGGGCCACCGGACGCCACCACGTGCCCCCACCCCGGCAGGCGCGGTCGCCGGACAGGGAGACGGCCACCACGAGCACGGCCAGCATCGGACCGACGAACACCGCCCACGGATTCAGCCACGCGAGGACGGCTCCCCATCCCGGGGAGGCGGACGCTCCGGACGACAGGAGGCCCAGCCCTCCCCCCACGAGGAGCCCGGCCCACGGGATGCGCGCCGACACGTCACGACGCCAGCGGGCCTTCTCAGCGCGCAGGACCCGCGCCATCGGGACCACGGCGCTCATCGGCCCGCGGTGGCGGTGAGCCGGAAGTACTGACGCTCGAGGTCGCCATCCGGCGCCACCTCGCGGAGCGGCCCCTGGTGCACGAGCCGCCCTCCCACCATGACCCCCACGTCGTCCGCGACGGCGGCGACCTCGGCGAGGACGTGGCTCGACAGGACCACGGTCCGTCCGGAGTCCGCGATGCACCTGAGGAGGCGCCGCGTGTCGGCGATGCCCTCGGGGTCGAGGCCGTTCTGCGGCTCGTCGGCGATGACGAGCTCCGGCTCACCCAACAACGAGATGCCGAGGGCGAGCCTGCTCTTCATGCCCAGGGAGAAGTCCCGCACGGCCTTCCGGCCCGTGGAGGCCAGCCCGACGAGGTCGAGGGCCGTGTCCACTCCGCCGCCGTCCAGGCCCAGCAGATGGGCATGGACCTGGAGGTTCTGCGCGGCCGAGAGGTGGTCGAAGAGGCTCGGACCGTCCACGCTCGCCCCGAGCCGACCCAGCGACCGTCGGCTCCAGGGTTCGCCGAAGAGGTCGATGCCGCCGGCGGTGGGCTTCAGCAGCCCGAGGATCATCTTGATCGTCGTGCTCTTGCCCGCGCCGTTCGGGCCGAGGAGCCCGTAGACGGTCCCGGGTCGGACCGCCAGGTCCACGCCCTGCACCACCGTCGCCCGGCCGAATCGCCGCGAGAGCCCGCGGGTCTCGATGACGAGGGCCGACGGTGGCCCCGTGAGCGACGCGTCTCGACCCGCACTGATCACACCGGACACGGTCCCGCCTTCCCGGGCGGATCTGGGTTGCCCGCAACTGCTACATAACGTAGCAGTTAGTGGGATCAGAACAGGATCACGAACACCGCGAGAGCGAGGGAGATGCCGACGCCCGCAGCCAGCCGATGGAGCACGGGAACGTCCCGGACAGGAGTCGCGAGCGCCTGGATGCGCCGCTCGAGCACCCCGGCGCTGCCGACCATCCCGGCCACGCCGACCGGGCCGCGACCCGCCGGGGAGACGCCCGCACGGACCGCCGCCAGCAGCGCGCAGGCCACGCGACGGTCGCCGACGATCCGTCTCGCGTCGTCGTCCGCCCACTCCTCGGTGGCGGCGATCAGGTCCTCCCGGATCGACCGGCCTCCGGGGATCCACCACCAGGCGCGGAGGGCGCAGACGGTCACGAACCTCAGGAGGGGATGACGATGACGCCGATGGGATGACTCGTGGGCGAGCACGACGTCCGCATCGGGCCCGTCGAGTACGGATCCGCTCGCGTGGATGCGCGGGAACAGGAGCCCGGAGACGCACGGCCCGGTCGCATGCCGCTCGGACAGGACGCGTACGTCGCCGCGACGCGCCACCACCGCACGAGCTAGTCGCCGCTCGGACACCAGCACCTCCACCGCCCCGATGGCGAAGGACGCGACGATGGATGCGAGGGGCACCACGGTGAGCAGCATCAGGAGGAACCCCGCGAGCGAGTGCAGCGCGGCGGGCGTCGGAGCGTCGGAGATCCCGTAGGCGAGCGGCATCCGCCAGGGGACCAGGACGCGCAGGGGCGTGCTCGGGTCGAACGGGACGAGCACGGCCAGCAGGGGCGCCACCGCGACCGCCGCCGCGACATGCGCACGAGTCCTCGGTGTGGCGCGCGTCGCCGCCGTCCTCCGCCACCCGACCCAGGCCGCCCGCACGAGGAGCGGCCCCCACAGGGCGAGGACCACCTGCGGGTAGCCGATCATCGCGATCTCCACCTCGAGGTCAGCGCCCGCCGAGGATCACGCGCGGCCTCGGCCGCCGGAGCGATCCGCTCCACCGGACCGGTCGACGACCGCCTGCAACCGCGCGACGAGCTCGTCGAACTCCGGCGACGCGGGATCGATCTGATCGACGAAGCTGCTCACCGCGACGCTCCCGAAGCCGGCGAGCAGGTCCCGGCTCGACCTCGTCGCGGCCCGGCGCGTCATCTCCTCGCGGGTGGCCGTCGTCGAGTAGCGGAACGCCCGTCCGCTCTTCACGCGCGCGAGATGGCCCTTGTCCACCATGCGCTCCATCACGGTCTTCACGGTGGAGTACGCCTGTCGGCCCGGGAGCGCGTCGACGCACTCCGCGACGGACGACTCCCCGATCCTCCAGAGCGCCTCGAGGATCTCGTACTCGAGAGGCCCGAAGCTCGCGGCGAGACCGCGGGCTCCGGAGGACGTCATGCGACAGAAGGTAGCAGGAGCCCTCCGCAGCGCACGCGTCCCGTTCCCCGGGAGACGGTGGGTCCCGATGGGCGGGAGGCGGTGACTCAGCTCGGAACGCCCTGCCGGGATCCGATGCTGCGGGAGCGCCGCGCGTCTGCGGGCCCGGTCGCGTCGACGTCCGTGATCCGCCCGTCCACCACCGTGACGAGCCGGTCGAGCGCGGCGCGGTGCACGAGGTCGTGGGTCACGAGCAGGGTCGCCGTGCCCTGCTCGTGGGTGAGCTGGGCGATGAGGTCCATGATCTCGGCGCCGCGCTCCTGATCGAGCGCGCTCGTGGGCTCGTCGACGAGGAGCACGGACGGCGAGTGCACGAGCGCGCGGGCGATCGCGACGCGCTGGCGCTGGCCGCCGGAGAGCTGCGCGGGGCGCTTGCCGGCGTGGGCGGCGAGGCCCACCGCGTCGAGCAGCTCGTCGGCGCGGACGCGGACGGCGCGACGCCGCGCGGATCCGCCGCCGCCGAGCTCCGCCATCACGAGGAGCTGCTCGCGGGCTGTGAGCGACGGGATCAGGTTCGACTGCTGGAACACGATGCCGATGCTCTCGCGGCGGAGCGCGGTCGCCTCCTTCCGGCTGAGGGTCGCGGCGTCGACGTCGCCGATGACCACGCGGCCGGAGTCGGGGCGGATCAGCGTGGCCGCGACCGCGAGGATCGAGGACTTGCCGGAGCCCGAAGGCCCGGTGATGCCGGTGACGACCCCCGCGGGTGCGGCGAGCGAGACGTGGTCGACCGCGGTGAGGCGGGAGTCCCCGTCGGGGAAGGTGAGGGTGACGTCGTCGAGGTGGATCATCGGTTGCTCCCGAGTGCGGTGAGGGGGTCGGCGTGGGTGACGGTGCGGAGCGCGACGGCGGCGCCGGCGAGCCCCAGGACGGCCATGACGGCCGCCGGGAGGACGGTGGTGAGCGGGCTGAGCAGGAACGGGATGGTGCCGCTCGCGAGGGCGCCGAGGCCGGCGACCACGGCGATGCCGACGCCGATCCCGAGCACCAGCACCACGAGCGCCTGGCCGAGCGAGTCGCGGATGAGCGACGCGTCGGACGCGCCGAGCGCCTTGAGCACGGCGATGTCGCCGGCGCGCTGCATGGTCCAGACGGTGAAGAAGGCGCCGACCACGAGCGCGGAGACGCCGAACAGCATCGCGATCATGAGGCCGAGCGATCCGACCTCCGACTTGAAGGTCTCGAGCGCGCCGAGGCTGGTGAGCGCCGGCTGGGCGACCGTGTGCGTGGCGGTCTGGGCGACGTCCCAGTCGGGGGATCCGGAGACGGCGAGCACGGTCGCCTCGCCCTCGCCGCCGAGCCGCTGGTCGGCCGCGGCCCACGCGGCGGGGGTCAGCGCGACGACGGGCGTGTGGCTGTAGGAGGCGTCGCCGCCGATCGAGGCGACGCGGTAGCCGGTGCCGGCCACGGTGATCCGGTCGCCGACGGCCGCGTGCAGCGAGCGCGCGGCGGCCGAGGACAGGCCGACCGCGTCGTCCGCGGTGGGCGCGAGGTCGGTGACCGTCGACGCCGGGGCGCCGTGCGGCACCCCGAACAGCGCGACCGCGACGGCGGAGGCCGCGTCGCCGTCGGCGGCGGCCCGGCCCTGGACGATGCCGACGGGTGTCACCGCCGTGACGCCCGCGGTGCCCCGCCAGGCGGCGACCGTGGCGTCGTCGAGCGACGACTGCGCGAACGACGGCTGCCCGGTGTCCGGCTGCGCGAGCACGAGCCGGTCGCCGGGCAGGCCGAGCACGGCGGAGACATTCTGCTCGGCGAGGCCGCCGGTGAGCCCGGCGAGGAACCCCACGAGCAGGGTGATGAGCGCGACGACCGCGCCGATGAGCGCGAACCGGCCCAGGGCGAATCGGAGGTCTCGACGGGCGACGAACACGGTGGATCCTTCCGGCGGAGGGACCCTCCCTGCCGCCGTGACGAGCCTCGCCGCCGGGCCCCGCGCATCCATCGGGGAGGAGTTCGGTCCTCCGATCGAACTTCCGATGGATCCGCTCGCCGCCTCCCGCCCGTAGCCTTCAGGGAAATGGCCGCCCACAGCACCCTCACCCCCGTCTTCGTCGGGCTCCGCACGGGGCTGCACGTGCTCTCCGCGGCGCTGCTCACGCTCGTCGTGGTGCGCGTGCTCGTCGTCGAGGGCCCGCGGATGCCGGCCGCGCTCGCGCTCTCCGCCGCCTTCGCCGTGCTCTACCTGCTCGGCGCGCGCGTGCCGGCCGCGCGCCCGTCGCGTCGCGTCGCCGCCGGGGCCGTGTGGATCACCGCGCTCACCGCCGCCTGGATCGCGCTCCTCGTGCTCGTGCCGGACGCGGCGTACCTCGTCTTCCCCCTCTTCTTCCTCTACCTGCACGTGCTGCCGCGCGTGGTCGGGCCGGTCGCGGTCGTCATCGCGACGCTCGTCGCGGTGGTGGCGCTGGGGCTACACGGCGGGTTCACGGTCGGCGGGGTGATCGGGCCGCTCGTCGGCGCGGGCGTCGCGCTCCTCATCGGGCTCGGCTACCGGGCGCTCGCGCGGGAGTCCGCCGAGCGCGAGGAGCTCCTCGCCGAGCTGATCGCCACCCGCGGCCTGCTCGCCGCGACCGAGCGGGAGCAGGGGGTGCTGACGGAGCGCGCGCGGCTCGCGCGGGAGATCCACGACACGGTCGCGCAGGGGCTGACGAGCATCCAGATGCTGCTGCACGCGGCCGAGGCGGCGGACGGCGACCGGCCGGGCCTCGAGCACATCCGCCTCGCGCGCGCGACCGCGGCCGACGGCCTCGCCGACACGCGCCGCTTCATCCGCGAGCTCGCGCCGCCGTCGCTCGACGCCGGGCTCGGCGCGGCGCTCGGCCGCCTCGGGGCGCAGTGGCGGCGGGAGGGGCTGCGGATCGACGTCTCGGTGCCCGCGTCCGACCCGCCGCTGCCCATGGCCGTGCAGACCGCCCTACTCCGGATCGCGCAGGGCGCCGTGGCGAACGTCGCCCAGCACGCCGAGGCGCGCTCCGTCGAGATCGGCGTCGCGGTCACGGCCGCGCACGCCACGCTCACCGTGCGCGACGACGGCGCGGGCTTCGACCCGGCGCGCGTCGGCGAGGATGCGGGCACGACCGACTCGTTCGGCCTGCGCGCCATGGCGCAGCGGGTGGAGCAGCTCGGCGGCCGCCTCGACGTCGACAGCGCGCCCGGCCGGGGCACCACCATCACCGCGATCCTGGAGGTCGAGCCGACGTGATCCGCATCGTCATCGCCGACGACCACCCCGTCGTCCGCGCCGGCCTCCACGCCGTGCTCGACGTCGTCGACGACATCGACGTGGTGGGCGAGGCGTCCACCCCCGACGAGGCCGTGGAGCTCGCCGCGTCGCTCGTGCCCGACCTCGTGCTGATGGACCTCCGCTTCGGCCAGGAGCGCACGGGCGCCGACGCGACCCGGCAGATCCGCCAGGTGGAGGCGGCTCCCTACGTGCTCGTGCTCACCAACTACGACAGCGACGGCGACATCCTCGGCGCGGTGGAGGCGGGCGCGAGCGGCTACCTCCTCAAGGACGCGCCGCCGGCCGAGCTGCTCGCCGCGGTGCGCGCGGCCGCGGCCGGCGAGAGCGCGCTGGCGCCCGCGGTCGCGAGCCGCCTCCTCGCCCGGATGCGTGCCCCGCGCGTGAGCCTGTCGTCGCGCGAGATCGAGGTCCTCCGGCTCGTCGCCGACGGCGCCTCCAACACCGAGGTGGGCGCACGCCTGCACATCACCGACGCGACCGTGAAGTCGCACCTCGTGCACGTGTTCTCGAAGCTCGGCGTGAGCTCGCGGACGGCGGCGGTGGCGGCGGCCAGGGAGCTGGGGATCCTGCGATGAGGGCGGATCCGCGGGGCCGGCGGGGTCTCGCGGATGCGCGCCCGGGTGCGCGCGGGTGAGACGCGTCCGGAACGACGAAGGGCCCCGGCCTCCCGGGGCCCTTCGCGCGGATCGGGCTGCGCGCGAGGCGCGGTGCCGGATCCATCTGGCGGTGGCGGTGGGATTTGAACCCACGGTGGAGTCTCCCCCACACACGCTTTCGAGGCGTGCTCCTTAGGCCGCTCGGACACGCCACCGGGATCGAGTGTAGTACAGGGCCGGGCGGGAGCCGCACGGGCGGCGGCCGGCAGGCAGCGCAGCGGCGGCGGCCGGCGAGCGGCGAGGCGCCCGGCGCGGGTCAGCGAGCCGACGTCAGCGCGCGACCGACAGCGCCCGCACCGACACCGGCACCTCGACGCGCACCGGCGCCGACGCGAGCCGAGCAGCCGCGCCCGGGACGACCACGGGCGCGGAGGCGTCGACCACGCGGATCCCCCGCACCTCGACCGCGCCGGGCACGGGGACGACGACCAGGTCGCCCGCGACCACGTCCGCGGGCAGGCGCACGTCCGCGCCGCCGATCCGGGCGGGCCGGGCCGCCGCGGTCGACGCCCGGCCGATCAGCCGCGCCTCCTCCCACGTGCAGGCGAGGCCGGCGATGTCCGCGTCGACGAGCATCGCGCGCGGAGCGTCGTCGGTGGCGGGCGCGACGGCGAGGATCCGGAGCACGAGCGCCGAGGTGCGCGCGGTCGCGGAGGCGCGCCCGCTGCTGCCCGGCTCGACGGCCGCGGCGGTCACGGTGCAGGCCGTCCCGCGCTCCGCGGCGAGCGCGACGAGGGAGACGGCGCCGACCCGCAGGTCGGTGGTGGTGGCGCTGGTGCCGACGGGCCAGCGGACGGCGGCGAGCGGATCCGGGATGCTGCGGCGGAGCGACGGGAGGATCGCGGTGAGGGTCATGGCCTCCGGTCTACCCCGGCACGGCACGGCCCGCGCCCGCCCTCACGGAAGCCGTGCGCGCGGGGCCTCGACCCTCACGGGATCCGCACGGCCGGCGGGACGACGCGCGCGCCGCCCCGCCCGAACCGGCATGCTCGAGGGACCCGCCCGTCCGCGATCCGCACCTGGAGACCCATGCCCGAGAACCGCGACCCCGCCATCCCCTGGCTCCTCTTCGACATCGGCGGCGTGCTCATCACGCGGCCCGACGACATCGGCGCGCTGACCCGGGCGCTGGATCCCGTGGGCGTCGCGGGCGAGGACGCCGAGGCCCGCGTGCGCGACGCCTTCGACGCGCACCGCCAGGAGTACGACCGGGGCGGGAGCGCCCGGGCCTTCTGGGAGGCGGTGGCGCGGGACGTGGGCGCCGACGTCCCCACGGACGACGGCCTCGCGGAGCTCGTCGCCATCGAGCAGCGCCGCTGGGGATCCCCCGACGCCGAGACGACCGCCGCCCTCGACCGCGCCCTCGCGGCCGGGTACCGGCTCGCGGTGCTGAGCAACGCGCCGCACGAGCTGGCCGACGTGCTCGAGGACCGCGACGGCTGGGGATCCCGCTTCGAGCACGTGCTCACGAGCGCGCGGATCGGCATGGCCAAGCCCGACGCCGACGTGTGGGCGTTCGCGTGCGCGCGCCTCGACGCCCCGGCCGAGCGCATCGTCTTCGTCGACGACAAGCCCGAGAACGTGGAGGCGGCCCGCCGCGCCGGCATCCACGCGCACGTGTGGGAGGGGCTGGGGACGCTCGACCGGATCCTCGACGGCACGCTCGCCTGAGCCGGGCCGCGAGCCCGAGCCCAGCCGCGAGCCCGAACCCAGTGCCCGCGGTGCCGCACCGCTCCGCGCGGCGGGATGATGGGAGCATGACGCAGCACCCCGACGCCCCCGCCCGCGACGACGCCGAGGGGACGGCGGGAACGGGCGGCTCCGGTTCGGCGCCCCGGGCCACCATCGGGATCCTCGGCGCCGGCAAGGTCGGCACCGTGCTCGCCCGCCGCGCGATCGCCGCCGGGCACCCGGTGCTCATCTCAGGATCCGGCGACCCGTCGCGCATCGCCCTCATCGTCGACGTGCTCGCGCCCGGCGCCGTCGCCACCACCTCCGCGGACGCGGCCGCGCGCGCCGACGTCGTGATCCTCGCCCTCCCCCTCGGCAAGCTGCCCTCCGTGCCCGCCGCCGAGCTCCGCGGGAAGCTCGTCGTGGACGCCATGAACTACTGGTGGGAGGTCGACGGCCACCGCGACGACCTCGCGAACCCCGCCTCCTCCACGAGCGAGCTGGTGCAGGACTCCCTCCCGGACTCGACGATCGTCAAGGCCTTCAACCACATGGGCTACCACGACCTCGACGAGGGCCCCCGGCCCGCCGGCGCTCCCGGCCGCAAGGGCATCGCGGTCGCGGGCGACGACGACGCCGCGCGCGCCACGGTCGCGGCCCTCGTCGACGCGTTCGGCTTCGACCCCGTCGACATCGGCCCGCTCGCCGCCGGCCGCGCGCTTGAACCCGGCCGCTCGCTCTTCGGCGTGAACGTAGACGCGGACGAGATCCGCCGCCTGGTCGCGCTCGAGTCGGCGGACGCCTCGCGGGCCGCCTCCCCCGCCGACGCCGCCGAGTAGCGACCCGCATGGACATCGGCGGATCCCTCGGCGAGATCACCGTGCAGGTCGCGCTGCTCATGCTGCTCGCGGCGCTCGCGGCCGGCTGGATCGACGCCGTCGTGGGCGGCGGCGGCCTGCTGCAGCTGCCGGCGCTGCTGCTCGTGCCGGGGATCACGCCGGTGGAGGCGCTCGCGACCAACAAGCTCGCGTCGCTGTTCGGCACGACGACGAGCGCGGTCACCTGGTACCGGCGCACGCACCCGGACCTCCGCACCGCCCTCCCCATGGCGGCCGTCGCGCTCGCCGGGAGCTACGGCGGCGCGAGCCTCGCGGCGCTGCTGCCGGCGTCGGTGTTCAAGCCGCTCGTGGTGGTCGCGCTGATCATCGTGGCCGTCGTGACCATCGCCCGCCCGCGCCTCGGCGACGTCGCCGCGCTGCGCCACACCGGCCGGAAGCACCACGGGATCGCGGCGCTGCTCGGCGTGGTGATCGGCTTCTACGACGGCCTCATCGGACCCGGCACGGGCACGTTCCTGATCATCGCGCTCATCACCGCGCTCGGCTACGACTTCGTGCTCGCGAGCGCCAAGGCGAAGATCGTGAACGTCGCGACGAACCTCGGCGCCCTCGCCTTCTTCATCCCCCAGGGCCACGTGCTCTGGGCGCTCGCGCTCGGCATGGGCGTCGCGAACATGCTCGGCGGCTACGCGGGATCCCGCATGGCCGTCGCCCGCGGCAGCCGCTTCATCCGCATCGCCTTCATCGTGGTGGTCGCGGTGCTCATCGTGAAGGTCGGGTCGGACGTGGTGGCGGAGTGGGGCGCGTGATCGATCGATCAAATCCTCGAATGTGATCGATCGATCACCCCGAGGCCGACCACTGCCGTCGACCTCGAATGGACCCGCGTCGGTGACCCCGCGCCGACAGACGCCCCGCGAGCCGTACCTCGCGAGCGAGCGAGCGAGCGAGCGAGCGACGGATAGTCATCTCTAGACGCGGAGTCGCTCAGTCCTCGCCGAGGTCGACGGTAGGACCGCTGGTCAGCTTCCCGTCAGTCCACGTGGTCTCGCACGTCCAATCGGACCGGACCATTGCCCCGAAGCCGTTCTGCGAGTCGACTGCGCCGACCACTATCCAGTCAACCTTGCCGTTCTCGGCGTCCTGGTCCATTCTGGCTCGCGTCTCCTCGCCGAGTTCGCCCAGATCCAGAGGCGTATCGGCGTCGAGCTCATCTCCGAGCAACTCTTTGATGTTGGTGATCAGATAGGTTGCATACTCCTCGCGGTCGAGGGTTTTCAGCTCACTGAGCTGAGCAGTCGACGGGCTTTTCAGTTGAGAGAGCAACTCCGTCGTGCATTCTGCCAACGAGTCCCGTTCCGGCGCTCCGGAGTTGTAGACGACAAGGCCGGCAGTGATCGCAGAGCCAATTACGACCGCTGCGGCCACGCTCGAGGCGATGATGATGCGTCGCTTGCTTTTCCCGCGGTCCGCTCTTCGACCGTTGCTCTCGGCGGAGGGCTCAAGGAGGTGCGCGCTGGTATCCAGACGCCGCACCGACTCATCGGCCGCGGTGTCTGCATTCGTAGCGGCTGCGGGCACCCACTCCTCCCCGTTCCAGTATTGGGGCGTTCCATTGGGATGCTCGTACCAGCCAGCGGGCGGAAGTTGGGACATGGCGTGTTCCTTGCAAAAAGATGAAGCGTCAGGCGGATCAGGCAAGAGGACGCTTCTCGATGTCTCGTGCCGACAGGCGGGTAACCCCCGCAGACTCTAGAGGCGAGCAGTTGCACCCGAGGCGTTGTTGTCGCCCCCAATCCGGGTGGTCACACCCCCGCGTAGGAGTGTCGTGAGGTTCTCCGCCGGGCCGTGAGGGAACCGTATGGATGCGTGAGGACGCCCGATCGCGAGGTGTCTACTCGTCCTCCGTGCCCCCGACGGGCACCCGCGTCCGACCGGCCGCGGAACCCTCACCGGAGGATCCCCCAGTGCTCGACCTCGTGTACATCGCAGGCGTCATCGTCCTGTTCGCCCTCGTCGCCGTCGTCGGCCGAGGAGCGGAGAAGCTGTGATCACCTCGTTCGCCGACGCCGCCGGCCTCGCCGCCGCCGTGCTCGGCATCGCCTCCGTCGTGTACCTCGTGTACGCCCTCGTCCGTCCCGAGAAGTTCTGATGGACACGCTCGACGGCATCCTCCAGGTCGCGTCCGTCGTCCTGGTCCTCGTCCTCATCCATCGCCCGCTGGGCGACTTCATGGCGCGCATGTACGAGTCGCGCCACGACTCCCGCGTGGAGCGCGGCCTCTACCGCGTCATCGGCGTGGACCCCCGCTCCGAGCAGACCTGGCCCGCCTACCTCCGCGCGGTGCTCGCGTTCTCCCTCGTCGGCGTCCTCGTCGTCTACGGGCTGCAGCGCCTCCAGGCCTTCCTCCCCTACGCGCTCGGCCTCCCCGCCGTGCCCGAGGGCCTCTCCTTCAACACGGCCGTCTCGTTCGTGACCAACACGAACTGGCAGTCGTACTCGCCCGAGGCGGTGATGGGCTACACGGTCCAGCTCGCCGGTCTCGCGGTGCAGAACTTCGTCTCGGCGGCGGTCGGCATGGCCGTGGCCATCGCGCTCGTCCGCGGCTTCGCCCGCACGCGCAGCGGCACGATCGGCAACATGTGGGTCGACCTGCTCCGCGGATCGCTCCGTCTGCTGCTCCCCCTCTCGCTCGTCACGGCCGTGGTCCTCATCGCCGGCGGAGTCATCCAGAACTTCGCCGGGTTCCAGGACGTGGCGACCATCACGGGCGGCACGCAGACGATCCCGGGCGGGCCGGTCGCGTCGCAGGAGGCCATCAAGATCCTCGGCACGAACGGCGGCGGGTTCTTCAACGCGAACTCCGCCCACCCGTTCGAGAACCCGACGGCCTGGACGAGCGCGTTCCAGGTGATCCTGATGCTCGCCATCCCGTTCTCCCTCCCCCGCACCTTCGGCAAGATGGTCGGCGACACCCGCCAGGGCGTCGCGATCGTGGCCGTCATGGCGACGATCTTCGTGGTCTCCCTCACGGCCCTCACCATCTTCGAGCTGAACGGCCAGGGCACGGCCCCGATGGCCGCCGGCGGCGCGATGGAGGGCAAGGAGCAGCGCTTCGGCATCATCGGATCGACGCTGTACGGCACCGCCTCCACGCTCACCTCCACGGGCGCGGTCAACTCGATGCACGACTCGTACACGGCGCTCGGCGGCATGATGCCGATGCTCAACATGATGCTCGGCGAGGTCGCCCCCGGCGGTACCGGCTCGGGCCTCTACGGCATGCTCATCCTCGCCGTGATCTCCGTGTTCGTCGCGGGCCTGCTCGTCGGCCGCACGCCCGAGTACCTCGGCAAGAAGATCGGGCCGCGCGAGATCAAGCTCGCGAGCCTCTACATCCTCATCACGCCGACGCTCGTGCTCCTCGGCACGGCGCTGAGCTTCGCGATCCCGGCCGTCCGCGAGGACGTCGAGGGCACCTCCATCCTCAACAGCGGCCTGCACGGCCTCTCCGAGGTCGTCTACGCGTTCACCTCGGCGGCCAACAACAACGGATCCGCGTTCGCCGGCCTCACCGCGAACACCCCGTGGTTCAACACGGCGCTCGGCGTCGCGATGCTGCTCGGGCGGTTCCTCCCGATCGTGTTCGTGCTGGCGCTCGCCGGATCCCTCGCGGCGCAGGACCGCATCCCCACCACCTCGGGGACCCTGCCCACCCACCGGCCGCAGTTCGTCGGCCTCCTCATCGGGGTGACGGTCATCGTGACCGCTCTCACCTACTTCCCCGTTCTCGCGCTGGGTCCCCTGGCGGAAGGGCTCGCATCATGACCACCATCACCCCCGAGACCGGCACCGCGCAGGCGTCCGGCTCCGGTCCGGCGCCGTCGCGCGCCCGGGCCATCGACGCCCGGCAGCTGGCCGAGGCTCTCCCCGGCGCGTTCCGGAAGCTCGACCCGCGCCTGATGTGGAAGAACCCGGTGATGCTGATCGTCGAGGTCGGCGCCGCGTTCACCACCGTCCTCGCCATCGCCGAGCCGTTCACGGGCGGCGCCGGCACCTCCGGCGGCAGCTCCGTGCCGACCACGTTCACCGCGGGGATCGCCCTGTGGCTCTGGCTCACCGTCGTCTTCGCGAACCTCGCGGAGTCGGTGGCCGAGGGCCGCGGCAAGGCGCAGGCCGACAGCCTGCGGAAGACCCGCACCAGCACCATGGCGCGCGTCGTCACGTCGTACGACCAGGCCGGGGACCCGGGCGCCCAGCGCGCCGAGCTCCGCGAGGTCTCGAGCGCCGACCTCACCCTCGGCGACACGGTCGTCGTGGTCGCCGGGGAGTCGATCCCGGGCGACGGCGACGTCGTGTGGGGCATCGCCTCCATCGACGAGTCGGCCATCACGGGCGAGTCCGCCCCGGTGGTCCGCGAGTCCGGCGGCGACCGCAGCGCCGTCACGGGCGGCACGCGGGTGCTGAGCGACCGGATCGTCGTGCGCATCACCTCGAAGCCCGGCGAGACCTTCGTCGACCGCATGATCGGCCTCGTCGAGGGCGCGTCGCGCCAGCGCACGCCGAACGAGATCGCGCTCAACATCCTGCTCGCGAGCCTCACCATCGTGTTCGTGATCGTGGCCCTCACGCTCAACCCGATCGCCTCGTACGCCGCGGCGACCGTGAGCGTGCCCGTGCTGATCGCGCTGCTCGTCTGCCTCATCCCGACCACCATCGGGGCGCTGCTCTCCGCCATCGGCATCGCGGGCATGGACCGCCTGGTGCAGCGCAACGTGCTCGCCATGTCGGGCCGCGCGGTCGAGGCCGCCGGCGACGTCACCACGCTGCTGCTCGACAAGACCGGCACCATCACCTACGGCAACCGCCGCGCCAGCGAGCTGATCCCGGTGGGCGGCGTGACGGGCGAGGAGCTCGCCCGCGCCGCGGCCATGTCGTCGCTCGCGGATCCGACGCCGGAGGGATCCAGCGTCGTCGACCTCGCCGTCGCCCAGGGCGTCCAGACCGCGTCGCTGCCCCGCGGCGTCGACGTGCCCTTCACCGCCCAGACCCGCATGTCGGGCGTCGACCTGCCCGACGGCCGCATCGTCCGCAAGGGCGCCTCGTCCGCCGTGTTCGCCTGGATCGAGGAGGGCGGCCGCGCGCTGCCCAAGCTCGTCCGCGACGAGCTCACGGCAACCGTCGAGGCCGTCTCGAACGGCGGCGGCACCCCGCTCGTCGTCGCGACCAAGGACGCCGACGGATCCGGCCGCGTGCTCGGCGTCGTGCACCTCAAGGACGTCGTGAAGGACGGCCTCAAGGAGCGCTTCGCGGAGCTGCGCGCGATGGGCATCCGCACGGTGATGATCACGGGCGACAACCCGCTGACCGCCCGCGCCATCGCCGCCGAGGCCGGGGTGGACGACCACCTCGCCGAGGCGACGCCCGAGGACAAGCTCGCGCTCATCCGCAAGGAGCAGGAGGGCGGCCGCCTGGTCGCCATGACCGGCGACGGCACCAACGACGCGCCCGCGCTCGCGCAGGCCGACGTCGGCGTCGCGATGAACACGGGCACCTCCGCCGCGAAGGAGGCCGGCAACATGGTCGACCTCGACTCGGACCCGACGAAGCTCATCGACATCGTCCGGATCGGCAAGCAGCTGCTCATCACGCGTGGCGCGCTCACCACGTTCTCCATCGCGAACGATGTGGCGAAGTACTTCGCGATCATCCCCGCGATGTTCACGGGCGTCTTCCCGCAGCTCGCGGTGCTCAACGTGATGCAGCTGCACTCGCCGGCGTCCGCGATCCTCTCCGCGATCGTCTTCAACGCGCTGATCATCGTGGCGCTGATCCCGCTGGCACTGAAGGGCGTGGCCTACCGGCCGCTCAGCGCCTCCAAGGTGCTCAGCCGGAACCTGCTCGTCTACGGGGTCGGCGGCGTGATCGCGCCGTTCATCGGCATCAAGCTCGTCGACCTCGTCGTCAGCCTGATCCCCGGCTTCTGATCCCCTCCTCACCGAACAGCCAATAGAAGGAAGCGCATGTCCTCCCCCCGCCAGTCCCTCCGCACCGCCGGCGTCGCCGTCCGCGCGATGGCCGTCCTCACCGTCGTCCTCGGCGTCGGCTACACGGCCGTCGTCACGGGCATCGGCCAGCTCGCGCTCCCCGCGCAGGCGAACGGCTCGCTCGTCTCCTCCGGCGGCCAGGTCGTCGGATCCTCGCTGATCGGCCAGTCCTTCCGGGACTCCGACGGCGCGGCCCTCCCGGAGTGGTTCCAGTCCCGGCCGTCGGCCGCGGGCGACGGCTACGACGGATCCGCCTCGAGCGGCAGCAACCTCGGCCCGGAGAACGACGACCTCGTCTCCTCCATCGCGGACCGGAAGGCCGCCATCGCCGCGTCCGACGGCGTGGATCCCGCGACGATCCCGGACGACGCGCTCACCGCGTCGGCCTCCGGGCTCGATCCTCACATCAGCCCGGAATACGCTCGGGAGCAGGTGGCCCGCGTGGCCGACGCCCGGGGCCTCCCCGAGCAGGAGGTCGCGCGCCTCGTCGACCAGCACGTGCAGGGACGCGACCTCGGCTACCTCGGGGAGCCGACCGTGAACGTGCTCGAGCTGAACATCGCGCTCGCCGGCCTCGGCGGCTGAGGCCCGCACCACGCGGGCGAGGAAGAGGACACATGAAGCGCGGTCGACTGCGGGTGCTGCTGGGAGCGGCGCCCGGCGTGGGCAAGACCTACGCGATGCTCGAGGAGGGCAAGCGGCTGCGCGACGAGGGCGCCGACGTGGTGGTCGCGGTCGTGGAGACCCACGGCCGCGCCGCCACGGCGGCGATGCTCGAGGGGCTGGAGATCCTGCCCCGGCGGGAGGTGTCGCACCGCGGGGTGGAGATCACGGACCTCGACGTGGACGCGGTCATCGCCCGCCGCCCGACCATCGCCCTGGTCGACGAGCTGGCCCACACCAACGCCCCCGGCGGCCGATCCGAGAAGCGCTGGCAGGACGTGGACCTCATCCGCGACGCCGGCATCGACGTGATCTCCACCGTCAACATCCAGCACATCGCCTCGCTCAACGACGTGGTCGAGAAGATCACGGGCGTGCCGCAGCGGGAGACGATCCCCGACCGCGTGCTCCGCGAGGCGCACCAGATCGAGGTCATCGACCTGGCGCCCGAGGCCCTGCGCGACCGGCTCGCCGGCGGGCGCGTGTACCCGGCCGAGCGGATCGACGCGGCCCTCTCCCACTACTTCCGGCTCGGCAACCTCACCGCCCTCCGCGAGCTCGCGCTCCTCTGGCTCGCCGACGAGGTCGACACCGCGCTCGCCGCCTACCGCGACGAGAAGGGGATCGACGCCCGCTGGGAGGCCCGCGAGCGCGTGGTCGTGGCGCTCACCGGCGGCCCCGAGGGCGAGACCCTCCTCCGCCGCGGCGCCCGCATCGCCGCCCGCTCGGCCGGCGGCGAGCTCATGGCCGTGCACGTCTCCAGCCAGGACGGCCTCCGCTCCGGCAGCCCGGAGGCGCTCGCCAGCCAGCGCGCGCTCGTCGACTCCCTCGGCGGCAGCTACCACCAGGTCGTCGGCGACGACATCCCGCGCGCGCTCGTCGAGTTCGCGCGGGCCTCCAACGCGAGCCAGCTCGTGCTCGGGGTGAGCCGCCGCAGCCGCCTGGCCGCCGCGGCGACCGGTCCCGGCATCGGCGCCACCGTGATCCGCGAATCCGGCGACATCGACGTGCACATCGTCACGCACGCGGCCGCCGGCGGGCGCTTCCGCCTCCCGCGGATCCGCGGCGGCGCGCTGAGCATGCGGCGCCGGATCATGGGCGGGCTGCTCGCGCTCGTCGGCGGGCCGCTCCTCACCTGGTTCCTGTCGGCCACGCGCTCGGACGACTCCATCACGAGCGACGTGCTCTCGTACCAGCTGCTCGTGGTGCTCGTGGCGCTCGTCGGCGGGATCTGGCCGGCCCTGTTCGCGGCCGTGCTCTCGGGCTTCACGCTCGACTACTTCTTCATCGACCCGCTCTACACGATCACGGTCGACGAGCCGATGCACATGCTCGCGCTGGTGCTCTACGTGGTCATCGCGCTGCTCGTGAGCTGGATCGTCGACCAGGCCGCCCGCCGCGCCCGCGTCGCCCGCCGCGCGGCCGCCGAGGCGGAGCTGCTGGCGACCGTCTCCGGATCCGTGCTCCGCGGCGAGGGCGCCGTGCACGCGCTCGTCAGCCGCACCCGCGAGGCGTTCGGCCTGCAGGGCGTGAAGCTCGTCGACCGCGACGAGACCATCGCGTGGGACGGCGTCGTCACGGGCGCCGCCGCGACCGACGTGGCCGTGGGATCCCGCGGCGTCCTCACCCTCTACGGCGACGACCTCGAGGCGTCCGGCCGTCGCCTCCTCCGCGTCATCGCCGCGCAGCTCGACGCCGCGCTCGAGCACCGCGACCTCTCCGACACCGCCCGCGAGGTGGGCCCTCTCGCGCAGACCGACCGCGTGCGCACCGCCCTCCTCTCGGCCGTCAGCCACGACCTGCGCCGCCCGCTCAGCGCCGCGACCGCCGCCGTCACCGCGCTCCGCTCCCCCGGCATGACCTGGGCCGACGGCGACCGCGAGGAGCTGCTCGCCACCGCCGAGGAGAGCCTCGGCACCCTCGCCGACCTCGTCACCGACCTCCTCGACGTGAGCCGCGTGCAGGCCGGCGTGCTCGGCGTGCGGCTCATGGACGTCGACCTCGACGACGTCGTGCTCGCCGCCCTCGACGAGCTCGACCTGGGGCCCGCCGACGCCGTGCTCGACCTCGCGCCCGACCTGCCCGGCGCGGTCGCGGATCCGGGCCTCCTCCAGCGGGTGGTCGTCAACCTGCTGAGCAACGCCGTGCGGCACGCGCCCGAGGGCGTGCCCGTGCGGCTCAGCACGAGCGCGTTCGCGGAGTCGGTGGAGATCCGCGTGGTGGACCACGGACCGGGCGTCGCGCCCGAGCGCCGAGACGACATGTTCGTGCCGTTCCAGCGCCTCGGCGACACCGACAACGCATCCGGCCTCGGCCTCGGCCTCGCGCTCTCGAAGGGCTTCACCGAGGGGATGGGCGGCACGCTCACGGCCGAGGACACCCCCGGCGGCGGGCTCACGATGGTGGTCGCGCTGCCGGTGTGCCGCGGGAGCGCGGAGCCGGATGCGGGTGCCGATGTGCCCGCCGCCGCCCCCACGGAGGTGACCGCGTGAAGATCCTCATCGCCGACGACGACCAGCAGATCCTCCGGGCCCTGCGGATCACCCTCACTAGCCTCGGCTACGACATCGTCACCGCGGAGGACGGCGCCGCCGCCATCCGCGCGGCCGTCGCCGAGAAGCCCGACCTCTACATGATCGACCTCGGCATGCCCCGGCTCGACGGCGTCGAGGTGATCCAGGCCCTCCGGCTCTGGTCGACCGCGCCGATCCTCGTGGTCTCCGGCCGCTCGGGCGCCGCCGACAAGGTCGAGGCCCTCGACGCGGGCGCCGACGACTACGTCACGAAGCCGTTCTCCATCGACGAGCTGCTCGCCCGGATCCGCGCCCTCGGCCGTCGCGCCGCCGCCGACGAGGACCGCTCCGCGACGGTCTCCTTCGCCGATGTCACGGTCGACCTCGCCGCCCGCGTCGTCACCCGCGCCGACCAGCGCGTGCGCCTCACCCCCACCGAGTGGCAGGTGCTCGAGCTGCTCGTGCGCAACCCCGACCGGCTCGTCTCCCGCCAGACCCTCCTCACCGAGATCTGGGGTCCGACCCACGTGAACGACAGCGGCTACCTCCGCCTCTACGTGGCCCAGCTCCGCAAGAAGCTCGAGCCGGACCCGTCGCACCCGCGGCACCTGCTCACCGATCCCGGGATGGGGTACCGGTTCGTGCCGGCGGGGGCGGGGCGGGCGCCGGAGGAGGCGTAGCGGCGACCAGCGTCTCAGCCGCCGGAGCCGATGCCCGCCGTCCGCTTACGCGCAGCACGCGCGCGGCGTGCGCTGACGAGCGCGCCGATCAGGCCGACGACGAGCACGACGGGGCCCGCGCTGCGGACGGGCGCCGTGATCACGTCCATCCAGACAACCCCCTCCAGAGGATGTACGCGCTCCAGAGCGGAGCTCATGACCGCCTCCGGTCCGACAGCCGCGCTGGCCGTCAGCCCGACGGCGATCACGACCAGCCACCAGCGCGACCCGGTGCCGGCCAGCCGATCACCCAGGCGCGACGCGACCACGTGCGCGGCCACGGCCATCGCGAGCCACACGACCGTGACCACCGCGATCGCCACCGCGCCTCCGCCGGCCGATGCCAGCGAAGCGTAGGTGCGGGACAGACCCGAGGGCACCGAGAGGGGTGCGAGCACGAACGTCCCGACGAGGACGGCCATCACCAGAGCCAGCTGGAGGACGGCCATCGCCCTCCTCTGCGTGACGCTCATCCGCCCACTGTGCCCCACTCCAGTAGTCCCATGTGCGCTCGGTCTGTCGGCGTCCGGATCCGCGCGCGTAGTCTCCCGTGATGAGCTCCCGATCGGCCGGCACGTCCTCTGCCCGCCTTCCCGCGGTCATCGCCGCCGCGCTCGGCGGTCTCACCGCCGCCGCCCTCGTCGTCCCGCGTCGCTTCGAGGCCCGACGCCGTCGCCGGGCCGTGAGCGTCAACGAGACGCTCCCCGTGAACTCGGCCTGGTGGCGCGCGCACGCGAAGCTCGAGGGCGACCTCCTCTACGTGGCGCTCGGCGACTCCACCGCGCAGGGCATCGGGGCGAGCCGACCGGTGAACGGGTACGTCGGGATCCTCGCCGACCGGATCCGCGCCCTCAGCGGCCGATCGGTCCGCGTCGTCAACCTCAGCGTCTCGGGCGCCCGCGTCTCCGACCTCGTCGAGTACCAGCTCCCCCGGCTCGCGAAGCTGCAGCCGGACGTCGTGACCCTCGCCATCGGCGCCAACGACATCGCCGCATTCGAGCCGGTCGCGTTCGAGCGCGACCTCGGCCGGATCCTCGACGCCGTCCCGCCCACCACCGTCGTCGCCGACCTGCCGTGCTTCCACTTCCCCACGAGCGAGCGCAAGGTGCGGGTCGCGAACGAGATCGTGCGGCGTCTCGCCACCGACCGCGGCCTGCGCATCGCGCCGCTGCACCGCATCACCCGCCGCCAGACCCCGCTGCTCGCGATCACGCAGGCCGCGGCCGACCTCTTCCACCCGAACGACCGCGGCTACCGCGTCTGGGCGAGCGCGTTCCTGCCGTTCCTCCCGGCGACCGTCCGGGCGCTGGAGGTGTCGGGGCGCTGAGGCGCGCGCGACGGCACAACCCGCGTCCCGGACGGACGCCGCGCGGTCGATAGGGTCGCGACCATGACCCGGCACCCCGGCGACCGCCTCCTCGCCGTCCTCATCGACTGGCTCTTCATGTGCGTGTGGATCGCGGTGGTGTCAGCCGTCGCGGTGCCGCTGTTCCTGGTCGGCACCCTCGTGCGGCTGCCGCCCGTCGCGGCGAACGTGGTCGCGTCGCTGGTGCTGGTGGTGCCGATCACGGTCGCGCTGGCCGTGATGGAGGCCGGCCCCCGGCAGTCGACGCCCGGCAAGCGCGCACGACGGCTCGTCGTGCGGGATGCCCGCACCGGCGACGCGCTCCCCCTCCGCCGCGCGCTCCTCCGCAACGCCCTCAAGATCGCGCTGCCCTGGACGGTCGCGCACGCGGCCGTGTACGCCATCGCGGGCGGGGACTCCGTCGGAGCGTCCGCGTCGGCCGGAGCCCCGGCCGCGCTGATCGCCTCCTACGTGCTGCCCGTCGCCTACCTGGTCACGCTGTGCCTCGGCGCGGGTCGCACGCCCTACGACCGCGTCGCGGGAGCGGTCGTCGCGCGGGTCGCGCCGGCTCCGGCTCGCGTCTGACCGACCCGCGTCCGTAGGGTGGATCCATGGCCGACGACACCCCCGACGCCCGCCCCACCGGCACGCTCTGGATGGTGATCGGGCTCGTCTCGGGGGCACTCCTCGTCACCGGCGCGGTCGTCTCGCCGTGGATCTCCGCAGCCGCCTTCACCCTGTCCGTCTTCAGGTACGTGCGCGTCCGCGGGAGGGACCGCGCCCTCGCGCCGCCGCCGACCGGGACGCTCTGGTTCGTGGTCACGCTCATCGTCGGCGCCCTGCTCATCACGGGTGCCTTCGATCCGCCATGGATCGGCGCGGCCGCCCTCGCCGCCGCCGTGCTCCTCTACATCCGCGCGCTGGCTCGCCTCACGGCCCGGCCCGCAGCGGATCCGGCTTCCGGCGACTGAGCCGGGCGACGCCTCACGCACGGCACCGCCGGCCCGGGCCCACGGCACCGCGGGCCGACTCGGCACCGGGCGCGCCCTCCGTAGCGTCGGCTCCATGAGCACCATCCCCCGCACCGCCCGCCGGCCGCACACCGCTCGGCCCACCCGCGTCACGTTCCTCCGCGCGACCCACGCGGAGCTCCTGAAGCTCGCGACCCTCCGATCCACCCGCTGGACCGTCGCGCTGGCCGCCCTCGCCAGCGCGGCCATGAGCGCGGTGCTCCCCCTCGTGGCCAACCCGCTGCCCGCCGACGCCTCGCCGTCGATGGCGGATGCGGGCACGGCCGCCGTGCTCACGCTGCCCCTGCAGCTCACGCAGATCGTGGTGGGCGTGATCGGGGTGCTCGCGATGGGCTCCGAGCACTCGAGCGGCACGATCGCCTCGACGCTCGCCGCGGTGCCGAACCGCCTGGAGGCGCTCGGCGCGAAGGCGCTCGCGGTCGCGCTGGTCGCGTCCGGTCTCGGCGTGATCCCCGGCCTCGCCGCCTACGCGCTGACCATCGGCACACGCGCCGACATCGGCTACGACGGCAGCCTCGCGTCGTGGGGCGTGCTCGGACCGCTGCTCGGATCCGGCGCCTACCTCGCCCTGGTCGCCCTCCTCGGCATGGCGCTCGCGACCCTGATGCGCAGCAGCGTCGCGGCGATCACCACGCTCGTCGCCGTGCAGCTCGTCCTCCCCCAGCTGGTCGGCCTGATCCCCGACCTCGGCGACGTGCCCGCGTACGACCTGCTCCTCATGCGGGCCGGTCGGATCCTCACGGGCACGACCGGCAGCATCGCCCCGCCCCCGGCGACGCTCCTCGAGGTCGCGGCCGTCGCGGCCTGGATCCTCATCCCGGGCGCCGCGGCGACCCTCCTCTTCCGCCACCGGGACGCCTGACGCAACCGCGTCCAGCGGTGTCGGTGCCCGCCGGTAGAGTCCCCCGCATGGCCCGCATCCACTCCACGTACCGCTGCTCGGAGTGCGGGTGGACCACGCCGAAGTGGGTCGGCCGGTGCGCCGAGTGCCAGAGCTGGAACAC
>Ga0308163_10001190_pt1 | contig 30951 bp, 22 predicted proteins | sample PhyTR1_FD_201037 | JGI IMG/M metagenome (GOLD analysis project Ga0308163, IMG submission 201037) | Phyllosphere microbial communities from UC Gill Tract Community Farm, Albany, California, United States - DLSLT.R1 | ecosystem: Host-associated > Plants > Phyllosphere > Unclassified | place: USA... | reverse complement strand
CGTTCGATTTCGTGGTCACCGACTGGAACATGCCGGTGATGACCGGCATCGACCTGCTCAAGGCGATCCGCGCCGACGCCAAGCTGAAGACCCTGCCGGTGCTGATGGTGACTGCCGAAGCCAAGCGCGAACAGATCATCGAAGCGGCCCAGTGCGGCGTCAACGGCTACATCATCAAGCCGTTCACCGCGCAGACCCTGGAAGAAAAGCTCGGCAAGATCTTCGAACGCCTGGCAGCGAGCGCCTGATGGAAACCCTTCGCGACAAATCCGCGCTGGTGCAGCGCCTGCAGGACGCCCTGGCTGCGCTGGAAAGCGGCGATGAAGCCGGCTGGCGCCGGGAAATCGACGCGCTGGCTGCCCTGCGCACCCAGCCGATGATGGCCGGCCTGAACCGGCTCGCCCGCGAACTGGGCCAGGCCCTGGGCGAACTGCCCAGCCTGCCCAGCGAAGCCGGCGAGCTGGACGATGCCTGCGCGCGCCTGGACCACGTGGTGACGATGACCGAACAGGCCACCCACCGCACCCTGGACCTGGCCGAGGAATGCCGGGCGCTGACCGAACAGCTGCGTGCCAACGGCCTCACCGCCGACCAGGACCAGCAGCTGGACCGGATCCGCCACAACCTCACCGAGATCGCCCTTACCCAGAGCTACCAGGACCTCACCGGGCAGATCATCCGCCGCGTGGTGGGGATCGTGCGTCGCGTGCATGAAGGGTTTGGCGCACTCGGCCTGCCGCCGCAGGACGACACCGCGCACAAGCGTGACAACGGCCTGGCCGGCCCGGCCGTGAGTGGCCTGGACCGTCACCAGGTTTCACAGGTGGATGCTGACGACCTGCTTTCGGATTTGGGGCTGTAACACCATGAGCGCTGTTCCAGACGATATTGCCGCCGATTTCATCCTCGAGGCCCAGGAAATCCTGGACCGCCTTGGCGAACAGCTGGTGTCGCTGGAGCAGTCGCCCCAGGACAGTGACCAGCTCAATGCGGTGTTCCGCGGCTTCCACACGCTCAAGGGCGGTGCCGGCTTCCTCGGCATCCAGGCCATGGTCGAGCTGTGCCATGCCGCCGAGGAAACCCTGGGCATGGCCCGCTCCGGCAAGGCCACGCTGCAGGCCCACCACTTCGACGCCGCCCAGCAATCGCTGGATTACCTGCAGTCGATGCTGGATTCGGTCTCGGCCGGTACCGAGCCGGGCTACGCGCCGCCGGAGCTGATCGCACAGTTCGACGTCAACGGCCCGGCCACCCCGGCCGCTGCCGCGACGCCGGCCACCGGCGAACTGATCAGCGAAGACGAGTTCGAAGCACTGCTCGATACCCTGCACGGCGGCGCTGCCCCGGCAGCGGTGGCCAGGAAGGCAGACGACGGCCTGATCGGCGAAGACGAATTTGAAGCCCTGCTCGACCAGCTGCACGGCGGCGCCGTGCCCGGCGCCAAGTCGGCGGTCGTGGCCGCCCCGCCGCCGCGCGCACCGGCCGCACCGCCGGCCAAGCCGGCTGCCAACAAGCCGGTGGCCGAGGCCGAGCACACCGTGCGCGTGGACACCAAGCGCCTGGACGCCATCGTCAACCTGATCGGCGAACTGGTGCTGTCACGCAACCGCCTCAAGACCCTGCGTGCGCGCCTGCACGACGAAGAACTCGATCGCGCCGTCTCCACCCTGGACATCGCCACCGCGCGCCTGCAGTCGGCGGTGATGCGCACCCGCATGCAGCCGGTGGGCAAGGTATTCTCGCGCTTCCCCAAGGTCGCCCGCGACGTGGCGCGCAACCTGAAGAAGGAAGTGGAACTGGAGCTGGTCGGCGCTGAAACCGAGCTCGACCGCAACCTGGTCGAAGCCCTGGCCGACCCGCTGGTGCACCTGGTGCGCAACGCCATCGACCACGGCGTGGAAACCCCCGACCTGCGTGAAGCCCAAGGCAAGCCGCGCAGCGGCCACGTGCGGCTGTCGGCGCAGCAGGAAGGCGACTACGTCAGCATTGAAGTGCAGGACGACGGCGCCGGCATCGATCCCGAACGGCTGCGCCAGAAGGCGCGCGAGAAGGGCCTGATCGATCCGGAAGCGGCGGCCCGCCTGACCAGCGAGGAATGCCTGCACCTGGTGTTCCTGCCGGGCTGCTCGACCAAGCAGGAAGTCACCGACATTTCCGGCCGTGGCGTCGGCATGGACGTGGTGCAGTCGCGCATCCGCGAGCTCAGCGGCCAGATCCAGATCCAGTCCGAGCTGGGCCGTGGCAGCCGCTTCATGATCCGCGTCCCGCTCACCCTGGCGATCCTGCCCACCCTGCTGGTGCAGGCCGGCGAAGACGTCTATGCCCTGCCCCTGGCCCGCGTGATGGAAGTGCTGCACGCACCAAACACCTCCCTGGGCTGGTTCGACGGCCGCGCCGTGCTCGACCGCAAGTCGCACACGCTGCCGCTGGTGGACCTGCGCCATTGGCTGGCCGTCGCACCGGCTGCCTCCTCGCTGCTCACCATCGTGGTGCTGCAGGCCGGCGAAGCCCGCTTCGGGCTGGTGGTGGACCAGGTGCGGGGCCGCGAGGAAGTGGTGATCAAACCGCTGCCCAAGGCACTGCGCGGCCTGCGCGGCTACGCCGGTGCCACCCTGATCGGCGACGGCCGCATGTCGCTGATCCTCGACGTGGACGGCCTCCGCTGACGCCGGTAGAGCCGACCGTTGGTCGGCTGCTTTACCCCCAAAAACTGTGACCGCCGCCCCACCGGATTCCTTCGGCATCTCAAGTCCCATTCACATACGCCGATAACGGACCCATGGACAGACTCAGCCTCATCGGACTTTTCCTCGCCCTGGCCTCACTGGTCGGCGGCAGCATCCTCAAGGGAGCCGGCCTGGCATCACTGTGGTCGCCGGCCGCCTTCGTGATCGTGATCGTCGGCACCATCGCCTCCATCCTGCTGCACACCTCGCCGGCGGTCTTCAAGCACGCCTTCAAGATTGTGCGCTGGGTCATCCTGCCGCCCAGCAGCGACCGCCACGAGCTCATCAAGCAGATCGTGGAATGGAGCAACATCGCCCGCCGCCAGGGCCTGCTCGGCCTGGAAGCCCAGGTGGACGCACAGAACGACCCGTTCCTGCGCAAGGGCCTGCAGCTGCTGGTGGACGGCGTGGAGCCGGAAACCATCCGCCACATGATGGAAATCGAACTGAGCAGCCAGGAGCACCAGGACCTGGCCGCGTCCAAGGTATTCGAGGGCATGGGCATCTACGCCCCCACGCTGGGCATCATCGGCGCGGTGCTGGGCCTGATCGCCGTGATGAAGAACCTGGCCGACCCGAGCAAGCTCGGCCACGGCATCGCCGCGGCGTTCACCGCCACCATCTACGGCATCGCCTCGGCCAACCTGTTGTTCCTGCCGGTGTCGGCCAAGCTGAAGAGCGTGATCCACCACAACAGCCGCGACCGCGAAATGATCATCGAAGGCCTGATCTCGATCGCGCAGGGCGAAAACCCGCGCAACATCGAAACCAACCTCTCCGGGTTCCTGCACTGACATGGCCCGTCGCAAGCATCACGAAGAGCACGCCAACCATGAGGCCTGGGCCATTCCCTATGCCGACCTCATGACGCTGCTGCTCGCCTTCTTCGTGGTGATGTACGCCATCTCCTCGCTCAACGAGGGCAAGTACCGGGTCATGGCCGATGCGCTGACCACCGCCTTCGGTGGCGCGCCGCGCACCATCAACCCGGTGCAGGTGGGCAACCAGCAGGTGCAGGGCGGCGGCTGGGACAGCCCGTCGGTGATCAAGGCCGGCAACCGCGTCGGCCCGGCCGCGCCAGCGCCGTCCAACGACCCCACCCTGCTGCCGGCGATGGCCTCGCAGATGCGCATGCCGGTTTCGGTGCGCAACCAGGAACAGCTGCAGCGCGCCGAACGCCAGCTCAACACCATCGCCGACCGCCTCACCGCCACGCTGGCACCGCTGATCGAGCGCGGCATGATCACCGTGCGCCGCACCGAGCTGTGGATCGAGGTGGAGATCAACAGCGACATCCTGTTCCCCACCGGCTCGGCCACGCTGGACGTGCACGCACGCGACACCCTGTCCAAGCTGGCCCAAGTGCTGCGCGAGGCGCCCAACGGCGTCCGCGTGGAAGGCCACACCGACAACATTCCGATCGCCACGCCGCTGTTCCCCTCCAACTGGGAACTCTCGGCCGGGCGCGCGGCCAGCGTGGTCCACCTGTTCGCCGACCAGGGCCTGCAGCCGTCGCGGCTGGCGATGGTCGGCTACGGCCAGTTCCGCCCGCGCGAAGACAATGCCACCGCCGAAGGGCGCAACCGCAACCGGCGGGTGATGGTGATCATCCTGGCCGACACCGCGCAGGGCGTGGATCCGATCGGGCCGCAGTTGACCGCCGAATCGGACCCGGCCACGCCCGGCAAGACCCCCGCCATATCCCCCATCGCACCGGTGCAGTTGCCACCGGTGCCGGCCGGCAGCCGCGTGGGCGCCGCCGTTTCCCCCGCAATGAAGGAGTGAACCGAATGCGCATCTGGGCAATCGCCAATCAGAAGGGCGGCGTCGGCAAGACCACCACGAGCCTGGCTCTCGGCCGTGGCCTGGCCGCCCTGGGCCACCGTGTGCTGCTGATCGATCTCGATCCGCATTCGTCGCTGACCCGCGCCTTCGGCGTGCCGCTGGACCCGCCGCCGCAGGGCGTGCTGGAGCTGTTCGGCGCGCCGCCGGCCGAGCTGTCCTCGCTCAGCCGTCACAGCACTATTCCCGGCCTGGATTACGTGTGCGCGCAGGCCGCGCTGGCCACCCTGGAACGGCGCAGCGCCAACCAGCCCGGGCTGGGCCTGGCCCTGCAGAACGCCTTTGCCCGCCACCAGGGCCAGCACGACTACATCCTGCTGGACTGCGCGCCCACGCTGGGCCTGCTGATGATCAATGCACTGGCCGCCGCCGACCGCCTGATCATTCCGACCCAGGCCGAGCCGCTGGCCCTGCACGGCCTGGACGGCATGGTGCGGACCGGCGAGATGGTCGAACGCTCGCGCCGCCGCCCGCTGCCGATGTCGATCCTGCCGACCCTATTCGACCGCCGCACCCGCGCCGGCAACGAAACCGTCAAGCTGATGCAGGACACGCACGGCCACCGCGTCTGGGAAGACGCGATTCCGGTCGACACCCGCATCTGCAATGCCGCCAGCCTGACCATTCCGGCGCAGTCCGACGACTACCCCGGCCGTGGCCTGGCCGCGTACCGCCGTGCCCTGGAATGGATCGTGGCCGACGACGCGCTGCAGATGGAGCGCGCCGCATGACCACCGCCGGCGTGCTCGACGACTACCTGGAACAACTGCTGGGCGATGCCGTGCCGGCGGCGCCGGTGCAGGCCGACGTCTCGGCCCCGCCGGCCGCCACGGTGGCCGCGCAGGACGGCGCCGAAGCCGATGGCGTGGCGCGTGCGATCAGCGCCGAGTTCGCCCGCGACGCGCTGGCCGATGCCGGTACTGATCCGGACAGCGACGCGCCCGCACCCGCAGCGCAGTTCGACACCCCCACCGCCGCGGGCGCACCGGCCAACCTGGCCCTGCTCGCTGAGCTGATGAACGATCCCGCGCTCGGCCCACCGGTCGAGACCCTCGCGACCGTGCACGACACCCCGACCTCGCCCGGCGCACCAGCCAACCTGGCGCTGCTCGACGACCTGATGAACGATCCAGCGCTCGGCCCACCGGTCGAGACCCTCGCGACCGTGCACGACACCCCGACCTCGCCCGGCGCACCGGCCAACCTGGCCCTGCTCGACGAACTGATGAACGATCCCGCGCTCGGCCCACCGGTCGAGACCCTCGCGCCCGTCCACGACACCCCCACCTCGCCCGGCGCACCGGCCAACCTGGCCCTGCTCGACGAGCTGATGAACGATCCGGCGCTCGGCCCACCGGTCGCCGCTCTCTCCGCTGCAGGTACCGGTGCGGACGCGGCCAGGCCCAGCTGGGACGACCTTCCCGACGATGTGCTGCACGATAGCGCGCCGACCGTCGCCGCCGTGGCAGCGCCGGTCGCCCCTGCCCGCCCTGCCCCCGCACCCACCCCGATACCCACTGCCCGCGCCATGCCCACCCCGATGCCGATGAGTGCCCCCAGCGCCCGCAGCGCCCCGGCGCCGGCGCACACCCGGCCGGGCAGCTGGCAGGAGCTGCAGGCACAGGCGCGCAATCCGGCCTCCAGCCCGCGCGAGAACCGTCGGGCCAGCGAGCGCACCTCGCGCTGGCTGCGCCTGCGTTGTGGCGCCCAGGCCTACGCACTGGAACTGCTCAAGGTGCAGGAAGTGGTGCTGCCGGTGCCGCTGCTGCCGTTGCGCGGTACCGCCGACGCCATGCTGGGCATCATGAACCTGCGCGGCCAGGTGGTACCGGTGATGGACCTGGGCATCCATCTGGGCGCCGGTCCGGCCCAGGAAGACGCCAACACCCGCATCGTGGTGCTCGAGGAAGACGGCGAAACCATGGGCCTGCGCGTGTCGGCCGTGGAAGACGTGGCCAACCTCACCGACTCGCAGATCGAGCCGCCCGATACCGCCCGCATCTGCCAGATCTCCAACGACCTGTTCCGTGGCGTGGCCAGGATCAGCGCCCAGCCGATGATCCTGCTGGATGCCACCCAGCTGTTGAACTGACCGGAACCCCCACGCGGTAGAGCCACCCATGGGTGGCTGCCGTCCGATCCGACGTCGTGGCCACCTGACGGCGGGTGTGGGTCCTGACGTGCTACGCAGCCCCCCATGGGGTGGCTCTACCCCCGGCGGGCCGGCCGACAGAATGATGAAGATCGCCCGCGCCTCCCCTAAAGCTTTTTGGGCTCAGGCCGTTATCTCTCTCGGAACCGTTTGTCCGGAGCAAACATGAGCACTGTTGCCCTGGGTGGTGATCTCGGAATCGAGACCAGCACCGAGCTGAAAACCCGCCTGGCCCCGTTGGTGGACCAGGCCGGCGAACTGACGCTGGATGCCAGCCAGGTGAGCCGTATCCATACCGCAGCAATGCAGGTCCTGTGCGCATTCGTCGACGCCCGCCGCCAGGCAGGCCACCCGACCGGATTCGACGGTTGCACTGCCACCTTCCGTGATGCCGCGCGACTGCTCGGCCTCACCCAGGCCCTTGGCCTGGACGCAACCCATGACAACCTGAAATCTGTGGAGAACGCTGCATGAGCGCACGAATCTTGGTGGTGGACGACTCGGCGTCGATGCGCCAGATGGTCTCTTTCGCCCTCACCTCGGCCGGCTTCTCGGTCGAAGAGGCCGAAGATGGTGCCGTCGCACTGGGCCGGGCCAAAGGCCAGCGCTTCAACGCGGTGGTGACCGACGTCAACATGCCCAACATGGACGGCATCTCGCTGATCCGCGAGCTGCGCCAGCTGCCGGACTACAAGTTCATCCCGATGTTGATGCTGACCACTGAATCGGCCGCCGACAAGAAGTCCGAAGGCAAGGCCGCCGGTGCCACCGGCTGGCTGGTCAAGCCGTTCAATCCCGAACAGCTGGTCGCCACCGTACAGAAAGTGCTGGGCTGATCCCGGCACACCCCACCGCACCACCCTCCCTCCCTTCGCAACCGGACACCACGCACCATGAGCATGGATCTGCAACGTTTCCACGCCACGTTCTTTGAAGAAAGCCGCGAGGGGCTGGATGCAATGGAGGCTGGCCTGCTGGCGCTTGAATCGGGCCAGCAGGACCCGGAAATCATCAATTCGGTGTTCCGCGCCGCGCATTCCATCAAGGGCGGCGCCGGTACCTTCGGCTTCGACGCGATCGCCGCGTTGACCCACGTGCTGGAAACCCTGCTGGACGAACTGCGTGCCGGCAAGCGCGCCCTGGAAGCCACCGCGGTCGACGCCATGCTGTCCTCGGTGGACGTGCTGCGTGCCCTGCTGCGCGAAGCCGAACACGGCCAGCCCGCCGACCCCCAGGCCGTGGCCGCGATCAAGGCGCGTCTGGGAGCGGTGTTGTCCGGCCAGGCCGCAGCCGCCGCGCCGGTAGCCGCGGCCAAGGTGGATGACACCCCCGAAGCGTGGCAGATCGGCTTCGTGCCCTCGCCGTCGCTGTTCATGAGCGGCAACGACCCGCTGCGCATCATCCGCGAACTGGAACACCTGGGCTCGCTGCAGGTGGCCGCGCGGCTGGACCGCCTGCCCGGTTTCGACCAGCTCGACCCGCTTGAAGCCCACCTGGCGTGGGACCTCGGCCTGGTCGGCAAGGTGCCGCGCAGCAAGATCGAAGACACTTTCGCCTGGGTCGTGGACGACTGCGAACTGGACATCCGTCCGGCCGCACCGCCCAGCCTGGCCACCCACGCGCCAGCGGCCCAGGTGGCCGCCCCGGCACCGGCACCCGCAGCCGCAGCGGCACCCGCCGCAGCCGCTGCGCCGGCCGCACACGAAGCAGAAACCTCGATCCGCGTCGCCGTGGAAAAGGTCGATGCCCTGATCAACCTGGTCGGCGAACTGGTCATCACCCAGGCCATGCTCAAGCAGGTCTCGCACGCACTGGACCCGGTGCATGCCGAACAGCTGTTCGCCGGCCTGGACCTGCTTGAACGCAACACCCGCGACCTGCAGGAAGCGGTCATCGGCGTGCGCATGCTGCCGGTGGATGCGGTGTTCCGCCGCTTCCCGCGCCTGGTCCGCGACCTGTCCTCGCGCCTGGGCAAGCACGTGCGCCTGCGCACCATCGGCGAAGGCACCGAGCTGGACAAGGGCCTGATCGAGAGGATTGCCGATCCGCTCGTGCATCTGGTCCGCAACTCGATCGACCACGGCCTGGAAATGCCCGACGTCCGCCGCGACGCCGGCAAGGACGAGACCGGCACGATCACCTTGGCGGCCTCGCACCAGGGCGGCCACATCGTGATCGAAGTCAGCGACGACGGCCGCGGCCTGAACCGCGACAAGATCCTGTCCAAGGCCCTCGAGCGCGGCTTGAGCGTGCCCGACAACCCCACCGACGCGCAGGTCTGGGACCTGATCTTCCAGCCGGGCTTCTCCACCGCCGATGCCGTCACGGATCTTTCGGGCCGTGGCGTGGGCATGGACGTGGTCCGCCGCAACATCCAGGCGCTGGGCGGCGAAGTACAGCTGGAAAGCAAGGCCGGCAATGGCACCCGCGTGCTGATCCGGCTGCCGCTGACCCTGGCCATCCTCGACGGCATGACCGTGGCGGTGGCCGGTGAAACGGTGATCCTGCCGCTGGCCTACGTACTGGAGGCGCTGCAGCCGCAGCCCGAGGACGTACGCACCATGGCCGGCGAAGGGCGCGTGCTGCGCGTCCGTGGCGAGTACCTGCCGATCCTCTCGCTCAGCGAGTACTACGGGTTCGGCGGGCGCACCAAGGACGACTCGCTGGTGGTGGTGGTCGAAGGCGATGGCCAGAAGATCGCGCTGGAAGTGGACGAACTGGTCGGCCAGCAGCAGGTGGTGGTCAAGAACATCGAGAACAACTACCGCCGCATCAGTGGCGTCTCCGGTGCCACCATCCTGGGCGATGGCCGCGTGTCGCTGATCGTGGATATCGGTGGCTTGGTGCGGTCGTTGCGGATGCCACAAGCGGCTTGATCATTCGCGATCGCGAAGGATCCCCAAGGTTTGCGTTGCAAACCTTGGGCGCCGCCTCATCAGCACCCAACACCCCCCGCCTGTCGGCGCGCCCCCGCTACTAGCGGGGGCTCCTCGTTTGTGAGTCCGCGGCCTTCGTCTGCATCCCCGGTCATTCCGCCCGCCATCCCGGGTAGTGCCGGCCGCTGGCCGGCTCCTCATTCCGCTTGCCCCCCCGGTAGTGCCGGCCGCTGGCCGGCTCCTCGCGCTGTCGGCTGGGGTCCATGGGGTTGCCGGCCAGCGGCCGGCACTACCAATTGCTGGGGGTTTCCTGGTTGCCGGCCAGCGGCCGGCACTACCGGGTGATTTGTCTTCGGCTGGGCCTGTGCGTTATGGCCCTTTTTGAAACTGTGATGTTGATCGGTGGCGATACGTTGGCGTACTGAGGCGTCTGCGTGGGCTGCGGATCGAATGTCTTGCGGTTGCTTGCTTGTGCAACCAATGCGGGCTGGCGTGGCCTGACGGCATGTCGCGAAAAAATGTGACATCGAACACTCAAGTTGCGGCGCTGCGTCGCCGCTATTTCGGGAGAGCGTTGACTTCACCGTCACGTGCCCCTCGCCCCATTCCGCATTCGCCACGACCTCACGCCCAGCGCCCCCACGGCTGCGCGCCACTGCCCTGCCCGGAGTTCCTGCCATGAAGTGGTTCCACAATCTGCCCATCGCCCGCAAGCTGGCCGTGGGCTTTACCCTCACCACCCTGATGACCGTCGTGCTCGGTGTGTTCGCGCTGGTCCGCCTCAATGGCGCCAATGCCGAACTGGGCGCGATGGCCGAGAACAACATCCCCACGCTGCAGCACCTGGGCGAGGCACGCGCCATCCTGGGCGAGTTCCGCACCTACGAACTGGCGCAGGTGAGCATGCTGGACCAGCCCGACAAGGTGGCTGACTACAACAAGCGCATGGATGACTCGGCCAAGCAGGTTCGTGATGAACTGGCCGCCTATGCGGCACTGCCGGCCAATGACCGCGAACGTGCGCTGTATGCCAAGGTCGCCGCCGACACCGACGCGTATTTCAAGGCCAACACGGACCTGCGGGCCGCCGTTGCCGCCGGCGACGCAGCCGGTGCACGCGACGTCTCCGACAACAAGTCGCGCCCGGCCCGCCGACAGCTGTTCGAAGACCTCAAAGCACTGGGCGCCTACAGCAACAGCCTGATGACCGCCAAGCTGGCCGATGCCAATGCCACCCACCGCACCAGCGTGATCGCCATCATCAGCTGCATGGTGCTGCTGTCGCTGGTCGCCGCCGCCCTGGCTTTCATGATCTCGCGCATCATCACCCGCCCGCTGGGCCAGGCCGTGCACGCCATCAAGTCGGTGGCCCGGGGCGACCTGAGCGTCACCACGCGCGCTACCAGCGCCGACGAGGCCGGGCAGATGCTGGCCGCCACCGGCGAAATGACCAGCATGCTGCGCCGCTATTCCGAGGAAACCCGGCAGATGGCCGCGATGCATGCCGGCCCGGATATCTCGCACCGCATGCCCACCGACTTCCCGGGCGTGTACGGCGAGCTGGCCGTGGGCACCAACACGGTAGTGTTCGACCACCTGGATGCGATCAAGGACGCCATCGCCGTGCTGAACCAGTACGCCGCCGGCGACCTGTCGCCCAATGCCCGCCGCCTGCCCGGCAGCCGCGCGATCCTGCACGAATCGATGGACGCGGCCAAGGCCAGCCTGCTGGCCATCAACACCCAGATCCAGTCGCTGGCCCAGGCCGCTGCGGCCGGTGACTTCACCCAGCGTGGCGATGCGCTGCGCTTCGATCACGATTTCCGGGTGATGATCGAGCACCTCAACACGATGATGGAAGTGGCCGACGGCAACCTGTCGCAGCTGTCCCACCTGCTGCAGTCGATCGCCAACGGCGACCTGACCGCACGCATGCAGGGTCAGTTCCACGGCGTGTTCGCCAGCATGCGCGACGACGCCAACACCACCGTGGCCCAGCTGACCCAGATCGTGGGCCGCATCCAGCACGCGTCGTCCAGCATCAGCACCGCCGCCGGCGAAATCGCCTCGGGCAACAACGACCTGTCGCGCCGTACCGAGCAGCAGGCCGCCAACCTGGAAGAAACCGCCGCGTCGATGGAGGAACTGACCTCCACCGTGCGCCAGAACGCCGAACACGCCCGCCAGGCCAACCAGCTGGCCATCGGCGCGCACGGCGTGGCCAGCCAGGGCGGCGATGTGGTCGGCCGCGTGGTCAGCACGATGCACGAGATCGACGCGTCCTCGCGCCGCATCGCTGACATCATCACCGTGATCGACGGCATCGCCTTCCAGACCAACATCCTGGCGCTGAATGCCGCCGTGGAAGCGGCACGTGCCGGCGAGCAGGGCCGCGGGTTTGCCGTGGTGGCCTCCGAGGTGCGCACCCTGGCCCAGCGCTCGGCCAGTGCGGCCAAGGAGATCAAGGGCCTGATCGACGAGTCGGTGGGCAAGGTTGCCGAAGGCTCGGCGCTGGTCAACCAGGCCGGCGAGACCATGGGCGAGATCGTGGCGTCGGTGCAGCGCGTGACCGACATCATGGCCGAGATCTCCGCCGCTTCGCAGGAACAGTCGGCGGGCATCGAGCAGGTCAACCAGACCATCACCCAGATGGACGAAACGACCCAGCAGAACGCCGCGCTGGTGGAAGAAGCCACCGCCGCCGCCCGTTCGATGGAAGAGCAGGCCGGCCACCTGACCGACGCCGTGGCCCTGTTCAAGCTGGACGGCCAGGCGGCCCCGGTGGCGAGCGCGCCGGCGGCGAGCAGCCGCGCCCCGGCCGTTGCGGCCCCGCGTGCGCGTGCAGCGGCAGCGCCGGTGCGCCGTGCCGCGGTGCGCGAGCCGGTGCTGGCCAACGAAGGCGACTGGCAGGAGTTCTGATCCGCCCTGCCCTGTGATGCGTGTCCACGGCACCCCGCTTCGGCGGGGTGCCGTGGGTTTGGGGCGGCCGAGCTGATCTACACGGATTGGCCCTACATTAATGTGAACCGCTGCCGATAAACGGACAGAGCCCCGGTAAAACCGCCGGCGGCGCCCACTCTATTCAGCACGCATCCATGTCCGAAGGCAGCTTTGAGGCACACGACGACGACCACGCCGCGCACGACGACGGCGCGGACGATCGTTACCTGGTCCGCAATCCCCGGCAGATCCGTCAATTGCTGCAGGCATTGATCGACCAGCGCTCGTTGATCAATGCGCATCTTGGCGGGCGGGACCATTCGTTCCCGACGGCGATCCTGGAGCTGGACGAAGACGAGGACATGCTGCTGCTGGACGGCAGTTCGTCCGAGCCGGCCAACCGGGCGGCGGAAGAGGCCGGGCACCTGCTGTGCTTCGCGCAGCTGGACAAGGTGATGGTACGTTTCCGGCTGGACCATCCCGAGCGCGTGGGCAGTACGCACCATGTGGCGTTCCGGGTGGCGTTCCCGAGCGAGCTGGTGCATCTGCAGCGTCGGGAGCTGTACCGTCTGGAGACGCCGATCACGGATTCTCCGCAGTTGCTGTTCCCGATCAACGAGGACCGCAGCGAGGCGTTGAGTCTGCGGATAGTGGACATCAGTGGCGGGGGACTGGCGGTGACGGTGCCAGTGGACTGCAATGTGTTCGCGCTGCAGAAGCGGTATGACGCGCGGCTGGACATGCCGGAGGGCGGGCCGCTCCAGATCGCGTTGATCGTGTGCAATCAGTTGGCGGTGAAGCTGCCGAACGGGGTGGAGATGAAGCGTGTGGGGATGCGTTTCGACTCGCTGCCACGCGGGGGCGACAGTGCAATCCAGCGCTACATCTTCCGCATCGACCGCCAGCGCAGCGCCCGCAAGAATGGGGAGATTTAGGCGGGCTGCTTTTTTTGGAGCAACAGCAACTGCGGTGGTTCGGTCTGTTGGAGTGGGTCGGTACGGGTGAGTTGGCGGGACACGCCGTGAATCCATCCCTGGAGGCTCGTGGGCGCCATCCATGGCGCCCAACGGTCCCGCCAACCCACCCGTACCAACCCAAGACAGATGGCTTTCGCTGCGTTGAGATCAAGAGCACGCAGCGCTTGAGGGGTGGGTGTAGGTGCCGAGCAACGCTCGGCACTACCCCTCCACACCACTGGCGGCTTTATCCAACCGATCACGGGACCTGTGGGGCGGGCGGTGCCAGGCCCTGCCGGGACCGTTGGGCGCCATGGATGGCGCCCACGAGCCTCCAGGGGTGAAGACGCATTGCTTGCGAGGCACTGCCTCGCATGCGACTGAACGCACAGCCGCCAGCGGCTGGGCCGGACCGCGGAGCGGGATTTACGGCGTGTCCCGGCAGGGCCTGGCACCGCCCGCCGCGCTTCAGCAGTGAACAGCTGACCGCCATATCCAAGCCCACTAAAGTCGCTGCCCTCCAGGCCGATATTGAGCGTGACGCCCGGTTTTTCCTTACCGCCACGCCCGACCCAGGATTCCTTCCATGAACGACAGCAACCCCAACGCCGCCAGCAGCGGTGGCGAGTACCTCAGCTTCACCCTCGGCGCCGAGCACTACGGCGTGGACATCCTCAAGGTCCAGGAAATCCGCGGCTACGACTCGGTCACCCGCGTGCCCGATGCCCCCGATTACATCAAGGGTGTCATCAACCTCCGCGGCACCATCGTCCCGGTCATCGACCTGCGCCTCAAGCTGCGCCTGGAAAAGGCAACGTATGACGCCTTCACCGTCATGATCGTGCTCAACGTCGAAGACCGCGTCGTCGGCATCGTCGTCGACAGCGTCTCCGACGTCATCCCGCTCAACGCCGACCAGATCCGCCCCACCCCCGAGTTCGGCGCCGCCGTCGATACCCGCTTCATCTCCGGCATCGGCACCCAGGACGATCGCATGCTGATCCTGCTGGATATCGAAACCCTGCTCGACAGCGCCGACATGGGCCAGCCGGCCCAGGTCGAAGACGCCGCCGCCTGATCGTGCCCCACCATCCCGGACGATTCGACCGGGATGTGAAAAAAGTTCTTCAGTTCCCTGCGCGACGGCCGATAGCTGCTTCAGGACCCGGCTGTGTAGGGCTGCCCAAGGCCGGGCCAACTCGTCCAATTTCCCCCGGAGATTCTTCCCGATGAAGTCCCTGCTTGCGCTGTTCTCGGTTGCCGTCCTCGCCTCCTCTGCCTCGTCCGCCTTCGCCCAGTCGGCCGAGATGATCCCGCCGGAAATGGCGCCGCGCTCGGTCGGCAAAGACGGCATGGTCTGTGGCAAGGTCGAAAAGGCCCGCTACGCCGAAGGCTCCGAAGGCCAGCCGACCTTCCTGTACATGGGCGGCGCGTTCCCGCGCCACACCTTCTCGGCCCGCATCGCCGGCGCCAACCGCGGCAAGTTCAGCTTCCCGCTGGAAACCCTGGAAGGCAAGACCGTCTGCGTGATCGGCAAGATCGCCCGTGACGCATCGCGTGCTGAAATCGAAGTCAGCTCGCCGGCCGGCCTCAAGCTCGCCAACATCAAGTAATCCGCCGTACGCCATGCCACGCCGGCACTGGCCGGCGTGGTCGCTGCAACCGGGCACGACGCCCGGACGCGTTTGCCACTGGAGATCGCACCGCCCATGCCCTGGATCAACAACCTCAAACTGATGCCGAAGTTGATGCTGACTTTCGGCGTCCTCCTGCTGGTGATGCTGCTGCAGGGCATCGTGGCGTATCGCGGGCTTTACTCGCTCAACAACGTGACCACCGAACTGGCCGGCCACCGGATGGAGAGCATCCGCACCGCCGGTGAAATCCGCGGCATGGTCGGCGAATACCGCAACTCGGCCTACCAGGGCCTGATCCGCGCCAGCGACGACGTCAAGGCCGACGCCAAGAAGCGCGCCGCCGACCTGCGCGGCAAGATCGACCTGTCCATCAAGAAATACCCCGAATTGATCGACAATCCCCAGCAGAAGAAGCTGTTCGACACCTTCGCCAAGGATTGGAAAGACGCGCTGGCCTCCTACGATGCCGTCACCGAGATGCTGGAACTGGATCTCCCCGATGACGCCGTGGACACCTTCGTCGGCGAAACCCGTACCAAGCACCAGAAGGCCTCGTCCGCGCTCGAAGCACTGATCGCCGAAGACAACCGCCTGGCCCGCGCCTCGCGCGAGGAAGCCAAATCGACCTATGCCGCCTCGGCCACCCTGACCATCATCGCCCTGCTCGGCGGTGCCGCACTCGGTCTGGTGCTGGTGTACCTGTTCGCCCGTTCGCTGGTCGGAAGCATGCGCGGCGCCGTGTCTGTCGCCAACGACGTGGCCGGCGGCAAGCTTGACGGCCATATCGACGTCACCCGCAAGGATGAAGTCGGCGACCTGATGCAGGCCATGCAGCGCATGCAGCGCGACCTGCGCGAGCGCACCGAAACCGACCAGGCCATCGCCCGCGAGAACCTGCGCATCCGCACCGCGCTGGATTACAGCTCCACCGGCGTGTACCTGACCGACAACCAGCTCAACATCGTGTACGCCAACCGCGCACTCGAGCAGAGCCTGTCGCAGTACCAGGAGGAGCTGCGCAAGCACCTGCCCGATTTCGATGCCAATACCTCGCTGGTGGGCCGTCCGCTGACCGTGCTCGAGCACCGCGGCGAGATGGATGCCACCCTGCTGAACAACCTCAAGGCGAACGGCGTGGCCCGTCGCGCCATGCAGTTCGGCGATGCGCAGTTCGCCCAGGTGGTCTCCACCATCCGCAACGAAGAAGGCGAGAGCGTCGGCCACGTGGTCGAGTGGCGCGACCGTACGCCGGAAGCGCTGGTCGAGGCCGAAGTGGCGCGCGTGATTGCCCAGGCCGCCGCCGGCGACCTGTCCGGCCGCATCCGCGCCGAGGGCAAGGAAGGCTTCTTCCTGCAGCTGGCCCAGCAGATCAACGGCCTGCTGGACGCCAACGCGGCCAGCATCGAGCAGATCTCCGGCCTGCTCACCGCGCTGTCGCAGGGCGATCTCACGGTGCGCATGCACGGTGATTTCCAGGGCGTGTTCGCCACCATGCGCGACGACGCCAATGCCACCGCCGAACAGCTCAGCGGCATCGTCACCAAGATCAAGCACTCCAGCCAGGCCATCAGCTCGGCGGCCAGCGAGATCGCCACGGGCAACAGCGACCTGTCGCGCCGCACCGAACAGCAGGCGGCCAACCTGGAAGAAACCGCGGCCTCGATGGAGGAATTGACCTCCACCGTGCGCCAGAACGCCGAGCATGCCCGCCAGGCCAACCAGCTGGCCATCGGCGCGCACAGCGTGGCCAGCCAGGGCGGTGATGTGGTCGGCCAGGTGGTGACCACCATGAGCGCGATCCAGACCTCGTCCAAGAAGATCGCCGAGATCATCTCGGTCATCGACGGCATCGCCTTCCAGACCAACATCCTGGCGCTGAACGCGGCCGTGGAAGCGGCGCGTGCCGGCGAACAGGGCCGCGGCTTTGCCGTGGTCGCCTCCGAAGTGCGCACCCTGGCCCAGCGGTCGGCCGGTGCGGCCAAGGAGATCAAGGGCCTCATCGACGACTCGGTCGGCAAGGTCAACGACGGCTCGGCGCTGGTGCACAAGGCCGGCGCCACCATGGGCGAGATCGTCGCCTCGGTGCAGCGCGTGACCGACATCATGGCCGAGATTTCCGCGGCCTCGCAGGAACAGTCGGCCGGCATCGAGCAGGTCAACCAGACCGTGGTGCAGATGGACGAAACCACCCAGCAGAACGCCGCGCTGGTGGAAGAAGCCACTGCCGCCGCCCGCTCGATGGAAGAACAGGCCGGCCACCTCAGCGACGCGGTATCGATCTTCAAGCTCGACGCGCATGACGTGGTGCTGCCGCCGGCAGCCGTGGCCAGCCCGGCCCCGCGTGCCGCACGCCCGGTTGCCGCCGCCCCGGCCCCGGTCCGCCGCGCAGCAGCCCGCCCGGTCGCCACCGAACTGGCCGACGGCGACTGGCAGGAGTTCTAAGCGCGCCTGCAGCCTGTAATCCCGCATCACAAAAGGCCCCGATACCCATCGGGGCCTTTTTGTTGGCAAGGCGCATGACCGCGCCCACCGGTAACCACCGGTGGAGCCACCCATGGGTGGCTGCGCAAGCTCCCGCAGGGGGGTAGAGCCGACCGTTGGTCGGCTGCACGAGGTCCCAACCGGTAGAGCCGACCGTTGGTCGGCTGCACGCAGCGCCAGAAGGTCCGCACCCACCGACGGGGTGACCCCACCGCAACCTGAATACGCTCAGCCACCCACCCTCAATAGCCGCTGCCTTTGGCCGATAACAGCACTGCCGCGACACGTTCGTCGACCAAAGATGCCCTGCCCATGAATCTGATCAGCCGCTGGAACCAGTACTTCTCCAACCTGTCCGTCAGGCGCAAGCTCAACCTGCTCACCGCGTTGATCGCCGTCGGCGTCATCGCCCTGGCCGTGATCGCCGCGCGCATGCAGTACCTGGACCTCACCGATACCCGCAAGGACAGCCTGAAGATCCAGGTCGAGCTCACCTACGGCATCCTGGACCACTACCATCGCCTGGCCGAAACCGGCGAGCTGACCGAACCGGCCGCCAAGGCTGCCGCACTGGAAGCGCTCGCGCGCATGCGCGCCGACAGCGACGCCTACTACTACAGCGTCTACGACACCCAGTACCGCGTGCTCATGCATCCGTTCCGCAAGGACCTGATCGGCAAGGACATGCAGGCATTCCGCTCCGAGGACGGCGTGCAGCTGTTCCACGACCTGGTGCAGGTCGCCCGCCAGGGTGGCGGCGTGGTCTCCTACAAGTGGGCCAAGGCCGGGGCCGAAGGCCTGTACGACAAGTCCTCCTATGCCGGCCTGTACAAGCCGTGGCAGTGGGTCATCAGCAGCGGCGTGTACATGGAAGACGTGCAGCGCCAGGCGCTGGTGTTCACCGCCATCATGACCGCCAGCGGCGGCGCCATGGTGCTGATCGGGCTGGCCCTGAGCTGGCTGATCGGCAACCGCATCACCCTGCCGCTGCGCCAGGCGACCCAGGTCGCCGAAAGCATCGCCGCCGGCAAGCTCGACAGCCGCATCGGTGCCCAGGCCCACGACGAACCGGGCCGCCTCCTGGAAAGCATGGCGCGCATGCAGCAGCAGCTGCACGCGGTGATCAGCGGCCAGCGCGACATGGCCAGCCGCCACGACGCCGGCCAGACCAGCTTCCGCATGGACGAAAGCGCCTTTCCCGGCGAGTACGGGCTGATGGTGCACGAAACCAACACCCTGGTCGGCGCGCACGTGCAGACCATGCAGAACGTCCTGCAGGTGGTGCAACGCTACGCGGTGGGCGACCTGTCCGCCGAGATCGCGCGCTACCCCGGCGAGAAGGCGGCCATCACCGACACCGTCGATTCGGTCAAGCAGAACCTGGCCAGCATCAATGCCGAGATCAAGCGCCTGGGCGCGGCGGCGGCCGCCGGCGACTTCAGCCAGCGCGGCGACACCGCCCGCTTCGACCACGACTTCCGCCTGATGATCGCCAACCTCAACGCGATGATGCAGGTCAGCGACGACAACCTGGGCAAGCTCTCGCAGCTGCTCTCGGGCATCGCCGAAGGCGACCTCACCGTGCGCATGCATGGCGACTTCCAGGGCGTGTTCGCCAGCATGCGCGACGATGCCAACGCCACCGTGTCCCAGCTGACCCAGATCGTCGGGCAGATCCAGACCGCGGCAGGCAGCATCAACCAGGCGGCCGGCGAGATCGCCAGCGGCAACAGCGACCTGTCGCGCCGTACCGAACAGCAGGCCGCCAACCTGGAAGAAACCGCGGCCTCGATGGAGGAACTGACCTCCACCGTGCGCCAGAACGCCGAGCATGCCCGCCAGGCCAACCAGCTGGCCATCGGCGCGCACGGCGTGGCCAGCCAAGGTGGCGAGGTGGTCGGCCAGGTGGTCACCACGATGAGCGCGATCGAAGCCAGCTCCAAGCGCATCGCCGAGATCATCTCGGTCATCGACGGCATCGCCTTCCAGACCAACATCCTGGCACTGAACGCGGCCGTGGAAGCCGCGCGTGCCGGCGAACAGGGCCGCGGCTTCGCGGTGGTCGCCTCCGAAGTGCGCACCCTGGCCCAGCGCTCGGCCGGTGCGGCCAAGGAGATCAAGGGCCTGATCGACGACTCGGTGGCCAGCGTGGCCGACGGCTCGGTGCTGGTGCGCAAGGCCGGCACCACCATGGGCGAGATCGTCGCCTCGGTGCAGCGCGTGACCGACATCATGGCCGAGATCTCCGCGGCCTCGCAGGAACAGTCGGCCGGCATCGACCAGGTCAACCAGACCGTGGTGCAGATGGACGAGACCACCCAGCAGAACGCCGCACTGGTCGAGGAAGCCACCGCCGCAGCGCGCACAATGGAAGAACAGGCCGGCCAGCTGTCCGACGCCGTGGCCATCTTCCGCCTGGACAACCACGTGGCCGCCGCCGTCAGCGCGGTCACCGCGCGCGTGGTGGTGCCCGCCCCTGCACGGCCTGCCGCCCGTCCGGCCGCGCCCAGCCCGGTACGTGCCGCACCCGCCCCGCGCGCGCCGCGCACCACGCCGGACGACGGCAACTGGCAAGAGTTCTGAGCCTTCGCGGCGGCCACCCGGCCGCCGCCTCCCCACCCTCCTTCGAGTCCGCCCGTGTCCACGCCTTCTGCCCCTGCCACCACCGCCCAGAACGGCCGCGAATTCGAGTTCGCCGATCGTGATTTCCGCCGCGTCTGCGACCTGATCTACCAGCGTGTCGGCATCTCGCTGGCACCGGCCAAGCGCGACATGGTCTACGGCCGCCTGTCGCGGCGCCTGCGGGCGCTGGGCCTGCGCAACTTCCACGACTACCTGGACCAGCTCGAACGCGACGGCGGCGACGAATGGCAGGCGTTCACCAACGCGCTGACCACCAACCTCACCGCGTTCTTCCGCGAACCGCACCACTTCGAAAAGCTCGACACCGAACTGCGCGCGCGGTCCGGCCACGGCACCCTGCAGCTGTGGTCATGCGCGGCCTCCACCGGTGAGGAGCCCTACTCCATGGCCATCACCGCGTGCGAAGCCTTCGGCACGCTCAAGCCACCGGTGCGGATCCTCGCCACCGACGTGGACACCCAGGTCCTGGCCACCGCCAGCCGCGGCGTGTACGCCATCGACCGGGTGTCCGGACTCGACCCGGCGATCAAGAAGCGCTATTTCCAGCGCGGCAGCGGTCCCAACGAAGGCAGCTGCCGGGTCAACCCGGCCCTGCGCGACCTGATCGACTTCCGCCCGCTCAACCTGCTCAGCAGCCGCTACGACGTCGGCGGCCCGTTCGATGCGCTGTTCTGCCGCAACGTGATGATCTATTTCGACAAGCCCACCCAGCGCGGCATCCTGTCGCGGCTGATCCAGCACATGGGCGATGACGGCCTGCTCTACACCGGCCACTCGGAGAACTACCTGCACGCCGCCGACCTGATCCAGCCGTGCGGGCGCACGTTGTACAAACGCGCCCCCGGAGCCCCGGTATGAACGCCGTGATCCGCAATGACGATGTGATGCACTACTTCGACAGCCGCTTCAAGGTAACGGCCGCCAAGTTGTTACCCACCCAGTACCTGGTGGTGGACGACGACACCGCACTGACCACCACGCTAGGTTCGTGCGTGGCCGCCTGCCTGCGCGACCCGGTGCTGAAGATCGGCGGCATGAACCACTTCCTGCTGCCCGAAGGCAACGTCGGCGACGGCGCGCCCGCCCGCTATGGCAGCTATGCCATGGAACTGCTGATCAACGACCTGCTCAAGCGCGGCGCACACCGCAAGCGCCTGGAAGCCAAGGTGTTCGGCGGCGCCAACGTGTTGAAGGGCTTCACCAGCAACCCGGTGGGCACGCGCAACGCCGAGTTCGTGCGCCAGTACCTGCAGGCCGAGCACATCCCGGTGCTGGCCGAGGACCTGTGCGGCATCCATCCGCGCAAGGTGTGGTTCTTCGCCGATACCGGCCGCGTCGTCGTGCAGCGTCTGCCGCACGCCCACGAAGCCGAAGTGGCCGCTACCGAATCGGCCGTGCGCGCCCGCCTGTCCAAGGCCCCGGTCACCGGTGGCGTGGAGCTGTTCGAATGACCCACACCGGCCCCTGTCGCGTGCTGATCGTCGACGACTCCGCGGTCGTACGGCAGATGCTCAGCGAAATCCTCGCCAGCGACCGCGATATCGAGGTCGTCGGCACTGCCGCCGACCCGTTGCTGGCGCGCGAGAAAATCAAGCGCCTGGCCCCGGACGTGATCACCCTGGACGTGGAAATGCCGCGCATGGACGGCCTGGCGTTCCTGGAAAACCTGATGCGGCTGCACCCGCTGCCGGTGGTGATGATCTCCTCGCTGACCGAACGTGGCGCCGACACCACCCTGCAGGCGCTGGCGCTGGGCGCGGTGGATTTCGTGTCCAAGCCGAAATTCGACGTCGCCCGCGGGCTGCAGGCCTATGCCGAAGAGATCATCGGCAAGGTCAAGATGGCCGCGCGCTCCCGCGTTCGTACCTTCGCCCGCCCCAGCGCCCCGCGCATCACCCTGGATGCGGTGGCCCCGGCCGCCGTGCCGCGTGCGATCCAGTTCCGCACCACCGACCGCCTGATCGCCATTGGCGCCTCGGCCGGCGGCACCGAAGCGCTGCGCGTGGTGCTGGAAGGCATGCCCGCCGACGCCCCGGCGGTGGTGATGACCCAGCACCTGCCTGCCACCTTCAGCACCCCGTTCGCCGAACGCCTGGACCGCCATTCGGCGATGTCCGTGCGCGAAGCCAGCGACGGCGAAGCAGTGTTGCCCGGCCACGCCTACCTGCCGCCCGGCGGCAAGCACCTGCGCATCATCCGCGACGGTGCACGCTGGCGCTGCCGCGTGGACGACGGCCCGGCGGTGAACCGCCACAAGCCGGCGGTGGATGTGCTGTTCCGCTCGGTGGCTGAAAGCGCGGGTGCCAACGCGATCGGCGCGATCCTCACCGGCATGGGCGACGACGGCGCCCGCGGCCTGCTGGAACTGCGCAACGCCGGCGCTCCCACCCTGGTGCAGGACGAAGCCACCAGCGTGGTCTGGGGCATGCCCGGCGCGGCTTACAAACTCGGTGCCACCGAAGAAATGGTGCCGCTGCAACGCATCGCCGAACGACTGATGGCCATGGCCCGCGCATAACGTAGAGCCGGGCTCTGCCCGGCTGCCTTTCGCGCGTACCCACCAAGCCGGGCAGAGCCCGGCTCTACGTCGCTGCCTTTCGCGCGTACTACCAAGCCGGGCAGAGCCCGGCTCTACGTCGCGGCCTTTCGCGCGTACCTACCAAGCCGGGCAGAGCCCGGCTCTACGTCGCTGCCTTTTGCGCGCACCAACCCAGCCGGGCAGAGCCCGGCTCTACCCGATCAGGGCAGCTTGAACACCACGGGTATCCGCACCGTGCCCGCCACCGGCTGGCCGTTCTCCGTCCCGGCGATGTACGTCCATGTGGCACTGGCCCGCAGGGCGGACTGATCCAACACGTCCGAGCCACTGCTGTGCACGATCGTGGTGGCCGTGCGCTGCCCCTGCGCATCGACATGCACCTCGATCAACAGCTCGCCCTCGATGCCCGCACGGTATTCCGCGGGTGGGTAGATGGGTGGACTGCGGTTCTTGGAGGCGATATCCACTGCAGCGCCCAGGCGTCCGTCCTGCGCAGACGCGGCGAACGCAACCGTGCACAGAAGCGCGGGAATCAGCAGCGCGCGCACGGCGAGGCGCACGAGGGAATGCAGGGACGATCGGCAACGGGGCATGGCGGTCTTCAACGTTCGGGCCGGCCATGATCGCCGCTTGGTATCCGCATCACAACGAAAAACCCCCGGCGTTCACCGGGGGTTTCTTGTTTTCAGCCCATCGACCCACGGTCGATGGCTACCGGTTGCCGGCCATCGGCCGGCAACGCATCAGGCAGCGACCGTCTTGGCCACGTCCTGGTAGTCCTCGATCTGGTCGAAGTTCATGTAGCGGTAGATGTCCTTGCTGCTGGCATCCAGCACGCCGATGTCGGCCATGTACTCTTCCTTGGTCGGGATGCGACCCAGACGCGAGCAGATCGCGGCCAGCTCGGCCGACCCCAGGTACACGTTGGAGTTGCGGCCCAGACGGTTCGGGAAGTTGCGGGTCGAGGTCGAGAACACCGTGGCGCCCTCGCGCACCTGTGCCTGATTGCCCATGCACAGCGAGCAGCCCGGCATTTCCATGCGTGCGCCGGCGGTGCCGAAGGTGCCGTAATGGCCTTCCTTGGTCAGCTCCGACGCATCCATCTTGGTGGGCGGGGCCACCCACAGCTTGGTCGGGATGTCGCGCTTGCCTTCCAGCAGCTTGGCCGCCGCACGGAAGTGGCCGATGTTGGTCATGCACGAACCGATGAAGACTTCATCGATGGCCGCGCCGGCCACGTCCGACAGCGTCTTGACGTCGTCCGGGTCGTTCGGGCAGGCCACGATCGGCTCGTGGATGTCGGCCAGGTCGATCTCGATGACGGCGGCGTACTCGGCGTCGGCATCCGGGGCCAGCAGCTCCGGGTTGGCCAGCCACGCTTCCATCTTCTCGATGCGACGCGCCAGCGAACGGGCGTCCTGGTAACCCTCGGCGATCATCCACTTCAGCAGCGTGATGTTGCTGGTGAGGTACTCGATGATCGGCTCCTTGTTCAGGTGCACCGAGCAACCGGCGGCCGAACGCTCGGCCGAGGCATCGGAGAGTTCGAACGCCTGCTCGACCTTCAGGTCCGGCAGACCTTCGATTTCCAGAATGCGACCGGAGAAGATGTTCTTCTTGCCGGCCTTGGCCACGGTCAGCAGGCCCGACTTGATCGCGTACAGCGGGATCGCGTTGACCAGGTCACGCAGGGTCACGCCCGGCTGCATCTTGCCCTTGAAGCGGACCAGCACCGATTCGGGCATGTCCAGCGGCATCACGCCGGTGGCGGCCGCGAAGGCGACCAGGCCCGAGCCGGCCGGGAACGAAATGCCCACCGGGAAACGGGTGTGCGAGTCGCCGCCGGTGCCGACGGTGTCGGGCAGCAGCATGCGGTTGAGCCAGCTGTGGATCACGCCGTCGCCCGGGCGCAGCGAGATGCCGCCACGGGTGGAGATGAACTCCGGCAGCGTGTGGTGGGTCTTGACGTCCACCGGCTTGGGGTAGGCGGCGGTGTGGCAGAACGACTGCATCACCAGGTCGGCCGAGAAGCCCAGGCAGGCCAGGTCCTTCAGCTCGTCACGGGTCATCGGGCCGGTGGTGTCCTGCGAGCCCACCGAGGTCATCTTCGGTTCGCAGTAGGTGCCCGGGCGCATGCCCTGGCCTTCCGGCAGGCCACAGGCGCGGCCGACCATCTTCTGCGCCAGCGAGAAGCCCTTGCCGGTATCGGGCGGGTCCATCGGCAGGCGGAACAGGTCGGTCGGGGCCAGGCCCAGCGCTTCACGCGCCTTGGCGGTCAGGCCGCGGCCGATGATCAGCGGAATGCGGCCACCGGCGCGCACTTCATCGAACAGCACGTCGGACTTGACCTTGAACTCGGCGATCACCGCGCCGTCCTTCAGGGCCTTGCCGTCGTAGGGGTGCAGCTCGATCACATCGCCCATGTTCATCTGCGACACGTCGAGTTCGATCGGCAGCGCACCGGCGTCTTCCATGGTGTTGTAGAAGATCGGGGCGATCTTGGAACCCAGGCACACGCCGCCGAAGCGCTTGTTCGGGATGAACGGAATGTCTTCACCGGTGAACCACAGCACCGAGTTGGTGGCCGACTTGCGGCTGGAACCGGTGCCGACCACGTCGCCCACGTAGGCGACCAGGTGACCCTTGTCCTTCAGCGATTCGATGAAGGTGACCGGGCCGCGCTTGCCGTCTTCTTCCGGCTCGATGCCATCACGCTTGTTCTTCAGCATCGCCAGGGCGTGCAGCGGGATGTCCGGGCGGGTGGTGGCATCCGGGGCCGGCGACAGGTCATCGGTGTTGGTTTCGCCAGTCACCTTGAGCACGGTGATGGTCAGGCTCTCGGGCACCTGCGGGCGGCTGGTGAACCACTCCGCATCGGCCCAGCTCTGCAGCACGCCCTGGGCGTTCGCGTTGCCGGCTTTGGCCTTTTCCTGCACATCGTGGAAGGCATCGAACACCAGCAGGGTGTTCTTCAGCGCATCGGCGGCGATCGCGCCGACGGTGGCGTCGTCCAGCAGCTGCACCAGCGGGGCGACGTTGTAACCACCGAGCATGGTGCCCAGCAGTTCGGTGGCGCGCTCGCGCGTGATCAGCGGATTGACTTCGCTGCCCAGCGCGATCGCGGCCAGGTACGAGGCCTTGACCTTGGCCGCGTCATCGACGCCGGCCGGCACGCGGTGGGTCAGCAGGTCCAGCAGGAACCCGGCTTCGCCGGCGGGCGGGTTCTTCAGCAGTTCGATGACGTCGGCCGTCTGCTGGGCGTTCAGCGGCAGCGGCGGGATGCCAAGCGCGGCGCGCTCGGCTACGTGGTGGCGGTAGGCTTCCAACATGACAACTCCCGGGATTTCTTTGAAAAGACTGCGATTGAATACAGCGGTGGAATACGTGGGCTCAAGCGTGCGGCACGATCAGCTTCAGGCCCTTGAAGTAGTCGCGGTAAAACGTATCGTTCCAGGTGATCAGGCCATCGCACTGCAGCAGCGCGTGCGACCCGACCATGAAATCGTCCAGCCCGCGCCTGCCGGTGCCGCGTTGGCGGTGGCGGCGGTGCATCTCGCCGGCGCGCAACGCCGACTTGGCTTCCAGCGGGCTGAAATGGATGCCCATTTCCTCCAGCGCTCCCTGCACCTCGGCGCCGCCGCGCAGGGAGGCGCAGATCTCGGCCAAGGTGACGCCACAGATCACCACGCGGCCCCCGACCAGGCTTTGACGCAGGCAGGCTTCCACCGCATCGGCCTCGGGCCCGTTGCTGAGCAGCTCGATCAGGACCGGGGAATCAACGGCAATCATGCGCGGCTCACTCGGCGTCGCGAACCGCGTCAACGGCGGCCTGGGCCGAATCGAAGCCATCCAGGGCGAACTTGCCGCGTGCGCGCGAAATCGCGTCGTCCACGCTCTTGCGCAGGATGATCCGGCTGCCATCCAGTTCCACTTTCAGCTGGGTGCCCTTGGTCAGGCCAAGCGCATCGCGGACCGCCTTGGGCAAGGTGATCTGTCCGCGCTCTGCAACGGTGGCTTCCATCGGTAGGCCCTCCAAAGTATGCACAAATTATACATACTTCCGGGGGCATACTTCTACCCGAGGACGCGCCACTCCCCACCCCTGCCCTGCCCTGCCCTGCCGGGCAAAGGATATGCAGGTCCCCATGACATCAGCGATACATATCTCTGTGTACCCTGAGACCCGATGCCGCAGGCCGAAGGCCGGCTGAATCGTTCATACTCGGAACGGTCACCGGGCCTATGGGCCACCGGCGAACGCAAGCAGGCCTGCCTCGGGCGGGCCAACGCAAGCCATCCGCAAGAGGAGTCACCCCGCATGAGCGATTCGTTCTCCACCCGCAGCCAGCTGGACGTCGGCGGCACGACCTACGACTACTTCAGCCTGCCCAAGCTCGGACAGCAGTTCGACATCTCCCGCCTGCCCTACTCGATGAAGATCCTGCTCGAGAACCTGCTCCGGCACGAGGACGGCGGCGCCACGGTCGGCCGCGACCACATCGAGGCGGTGGCCCGCTGGAACCCGACCGCCGAGCCGGACATCGAGATTGCCTTCATGCCCGCGCGCGTGGTCCTGCAGGATTTCACCGGCGTGCCCTGCGTGGTCGACCTGGCTGCGATGCGTGATGCGGTGGTCAAGCTGGGCGGCCGCCCGGAACAGATCAATCCGCAGATTCCGTCGGAGCTGGTGATCGACCATTCCGTGCAGGTGGACGTGTTCGGCACGCCCGACGCGCTGGACCTCAACGGCAAGATCGAATTCCAGCGCAACATGGAGCGCTACGGCTTCCTGCGCTGGGGCCAGAAGGCGTTCGACAACTTCAAGGTGGTGCCGCCCAACACCGGCATCGTCCACCAGGTGAACCTGGAGAACCTGGCGCGCGTGGTGATGACCGCCGACAAGGACGGCACGCCGGTGGCCTACCCCGACACCGTGTTCGGCACCGACAGCCACACCACCATGATCAATGGCATCGGCGTGCTCGGCTGGGGCGTGGGCGGCATCGAGGCCGAGGCGGCCATGCTCGGCCAGCCCTCCTCGATGCTGATCCCGCAGGTGGTGGGCTTCAAGCTCACCGGCAAGCTGCCCGAGGGCGCCACCGCCACCGACCTGGTGCTCACCGTCACCCAGCAGCTGCGCAAGCACGGCGTGGTCGGCAAGTTTGTGGAGTTCTTCGGCGAAGGCCTGCAGCACCTGCCGCTGGCCGACCGCGCCACGATCGGCAACATGGCCCCGGAATACGGCGCCACCTGCGGCATCTTCCCGATCGACGAAGAATCGCTGAACTACCTGCGCCTGTCCGGCCGCAGCGAAGAACAGATCGCGCTGGTCGAGGCCTACGCCAAGGCGCAGGGCCTGTGGCACGACGCACAGACCGCGCACGCCAGCTACAGCGCCACGCTGGAACTGGACATGGGCACGGTGAAGCCGTCGCTGGCCGGCCCCAAGCGGCCGCAGGACCGCGTGCTGCTCGAAGACGTCAAGCAGAACTACCGTGACAGCCTGGTCGGGCTGACCACCAACCGCGACAAGCGCACCGAGGATGTGTCCAACTTCGTCAACGAAGGCGGCGGCGCAGCGGTGGGCAACGAACAGCTGGCCAAGGGCTACAGCGATGTGGAACTGGATGGCACGCGCTTCCGCCTGAAGGACGGCGCGGTGGTGATCGCCGCGATCACCTCGTGCACCAACACCTCCAACCCGGCAGTGATGATCGGCGCGGGCCTGCTTGCGCGCAACGCGGCCGCCAAGGGCCTGGACCGCAAGCCGTGGGTGAAGACCTCGCTTGGCCCAGGCTCGCGCGTGGTCACCGATTACCTTGAAAAGGCCGGCGTGCTTACCGAGCTGGAGAAGATCGGCTTCTACGTGGTCGGCTATGGCTGCACCACCTGCATCGGCAATTCGGGCCCGCTGCCGGCCGAAGTGAGCGCTGGCATCGCCGCCGGCGACCTGGTGGTGACCTCGGTGTTGTCGGGCAACCGCAACTTCGAAGGCCGCGTGCACCCGGAAGTCAAAATGAACTACCTGGCCAGCCCGCCGCTGGTGGTGGCCTATGCGATTGCCGGTACCACCGACATCGACCTCACCACCGAGCCGCTGGGCAATGACCGCGACGGCAACCCGGTGTACCTGCGCGACATCTGGCCGAGCAACAAGGAAATCGGCGACGTGATCGCCGCAACCATCGGGCCGGAGATGTTCAAGCAGAACTACGCCGATGTGTTCAAGGGCGACACCCGCTGGAACACCATCGCCTCGCCGGACGGCGATCTGTACGAATGGGACGGCGCATCGACCTACATCAAGAACCCGCCCTACTTCGACGGCATGACCATGCAGGTCGGTCACGTCGACGACGTGCACGGCGCGCGGGTGATGGGCCTGTTCGGGGATTCGATCACCACCGACCACATCTCCCCGGCCGGCAACATCAAGAAGGACTCGCCGGCGGGCCGCTTCCTGCAGGAGCGCGGCGTGCAGCCGGCCGACTTCAACAGCTACGGCAGCCGCCGCGGCAACGATGACGTCATGGTCCGCGGTACGTTCGCCAACATCCGCATCAAGAACCTGATGTTCGGCGGCGAGGAAGGCGGCAACACGCTGTACTTCCCCACCGGCGGTGGTGAGCCGCAGAAGCTGGCGATCTACGACGCGGCCATGAAGTACAAGGCCGACGGCGTGCCGCTGGTGGTGTTCGCCGGCAAGGAATACGGCACCGGCTCGTCGCGTGACTGGGCGGCCAAGGGCACCAACCTGCTGGGCGTCAAGGCCGTGATCACCGAGAGCTTCGAGCGCATCCACCGCTCCAACCTGGTGGGCATGGGCGTGCTGCCGCTGCAGTTCAAGGCCGGCGAAAACGCGCAGAGCCTGGGCCTGGACGGTTCGGAAACCATCGACATCACCGGCTTGAACGATGGCGCCAGCAAGACGGCCACGGTAACGGCCACCAAGGCCGATGGCACCCGCAAAACCTTCGAGGTGCACGTGATGCTGCTCACGCCGAAGGAAGTGGAGTACTTCAAGCACGGCGGCCTGCTGCAGTACGTGCTGCGCCAGCTGGCAGCCAAGGGCTGACCACCCCGGTAGGCCCCGACCGTTGGTCGGGGCTGCCATGAAAGCGCCACGACCAACGGTCGTGGCCCACCGGGGTCGTGGCCCACCAGCGTCGTGGCCCACCGGTCGGTGGCCGCATGCGGCCGTCACTACCGCGGCAGATCGCCGCCCCTTCACGCCCCCTTCGCCTTTTCCATCCGGCCCGGTATGCTGCCCGGACGTGAACTGGCGGATACTCAGGGCCAGCACACACTTTCATCAACGATTCCTGGAGGGGGAATATGAGTCTGGAACGTCCCTGGCTGCAGAGCTATCCCAACGGCGTACCCGCCGAGATCGACGTCAACGAGTTCGCTTCGGTCTCTGCCGTGTTCGATACCTCGGTGGCCAAGTACCGCGACCGTCCCGCCTACTCCAGTTTCGGCAAGCAGCTCACCTACGGTGAAACCGACGCACTGGTGGAGCAGTTCGCTGCCTACCTGCTCGGCGAGCTGCAGCTGAAAAAGGGTGATCGCGTCGCCCTGATGATGCCCAACTGCCTGCAGTACCCGGTGGCCACCTTCGGCGTGCTGCGCGCCGGCCTCACCGTGGTCAACGTCAACCCGCTGTACACCGCGCGCGAGCTCAAGCACCAGCTGGTGGATTCCGGCGCCGCGGTGCTGGTGGTCGTAGACAACTTCGGCGACACCGTCCAGCAGGTCCTTGCCGACACCCCGATCAAGCAGGTCATCACCACCGGCCTGGGCGACATGCTCGGTGCCAAGGGCCTGCTGGTGAACTTCGTGTTGAAGTACATCAAGAAGATGGTGCCCAACTACAGCATCCGCGGCGCGGTGCGCTTCAAGCAGGCACTCAAGCTGGGCAGCCGCCACACCCTGCCCAAGGTCGAGATCGACCACGAGGATGTCGCCTTCCTGCAGTACACCGGCGGCACCACGGGCGTGGCCAAGGGCGCCATGCTCACCAACCGCAACCTGATCGCCAACATGCAGCAGGCCTCGGCGTGGCTGTCCACGTCGGGCATCGAGCCGGGCAAGGAAGTGATCATCACGGCGCTGCCGCTGTATCACATCTTCGCGTTGACGGCGAACGGCCTGGTCTTCAT